>Ga0222636_1000127_pt1 | contig 44819 bp, 40 predicted proteins | sample AntAcemetagen141_FD_179811 | JGI IMG/M metagenome (GOLD analysis project Ga0222636, IMG submission 179811) | Saline water microbial communities from Ace Lake, Antarctica - #141 | ecosystem: Environmental > Aquatic > Non-marine Saline and Alkaline > Saline | place: Antarctica: Ace Lake...
TTTTTTCTTCCGGGTCAAGAGTTAATGAAGGAATTTTGTCAACTATATTATTACTCTCATGCATATCATTAAAATCATTATTCATAGAAAAAACGGTTTTTTTCTTTCTTCTGATAAAATCGATACAATTATTAGAAGCAATTTTAAATAACCATGTACTAAAAGCATATTCAGGGGTATATTGATTTATCTTTTTAAAGGCTTTTCCAAATGCTTCTATTGTGAGATCATCTGCATCACTTGGATTGTTTGTCATCTTCAGCAACATAAAGTAAAGTGAATTTCGATAGTATCCCATCAACTGAGCATAGGCTTTCTGATTGCCCGTTTCTCTAGCAGAAAGAACTAACTCATAATCTCGTATTCCCTTTTTGGTCAGATTATTTTTCACTTCCATTTGTTATGTTTAAACATCATTGCAGAAATCATAAACAAGATATTCAGAATGATAAACAATATTTCAAACAAAGGCGAAAGTAGTAATAATTCCTTTTCTTTTAGTTGGTTCATACACTTTTTTATAATAAAAAGTTGACTTATCAAGCGAAGTAAATATGTTGCTATAACGATATAAAATCCAAAGGAATGAAATAATAAAATAATAAAACTTGTGAAAAAGAATAACTGTGAAAAAGAATATGTTCCTAAAAGAAATTTAAATTTTCTTTTATAATATTTTGATGTGGAAAGATGACGACTTTTTTGATTAAACCACTGCGAATATGTAGAAGATGCTTTTGAAAAAGTATGACTTTCGGGTCGGATCTCTATTGAGGTATTTGTCTTTGTGGCTACACTATTAATAAAAAGGTCATCATCACCAGATTGAATTTTATAATGAGATGAGAAACCATTATTTTTATAAAACATTGATTTTTTATATGCCAGATTTCTACCAACTCCCATATATGTTTTTCTTATAAGGGAATACGAAAGATACTGAATAGCAACAAAAAGAGTATCGAATCTAATAAGACTGTTCAGTAATCCTTTTTCTTCAATGTAAGGACTGTAACCTAAAATTATATCAGTTTCAGAATTGAAACCTGAAACCATTTGTTGAATCCATTTCGAACTATTTGGTTTGCAGTCGGCATCTGTCAAAAGCAAAATTTCGTTTTTGGCAGATTTTATTCCAATAGATAGAGGGAATTTTTTTCCTGAAAAGAAATTCAGATTTTGTGTAAGAGTAACAACTTTTAGATGTGAATTTTCATTTTTCATTACTTCCAACAATTCAGCAGTTTCGTCATTAGAATAATCGTTGACTAACACTACTTCAAAATCAGGATAGTCTTGTTTTAAGATTATTGGAAGATTTTTTTTAAGATTGTAATATTCGTTTTTGGCACAAATAACAACAGACACTGCCGGAGTTTCAACTGTTTTTTGTTTACTTTTATAAAAAGCTAATTTTCGAAAAACACCCCAATAGTACATCAGTTGTAGCAAACTACTCAGTCCAAATAAAATAAAGACCACCAAAAGAAATATTGAGAAATTCTGAAAATCTAAAAACATAACATTATTTTATGAGCACAAAATTATCTATTCTTTATGAATTATCTATTATTCAATTGAAAAAAGAAATTTTGGATGTTGAAAAAACTCACACAATTATTTTTTATATTTTTACGAAATTATTTGAGAACTAATTCAAAAATTTTATTTAGCAAGAATAATAATTTTATTTATGAATTTCAAAATATCAAAAATTGACAATAAATCTCAAGCCCGTGCTGGAGAAATTTCAACTGATCATGGTAATATTAAAACTCCGATTTTTATGCCTGTGGGAACAGCCGGAGCTGTAAAAGCTATTCATTTTAAAGAATTAAAAAATGATATAAAAGCACAGATAATACTTGGTAATACTTATCATCTTTATCTCAGACCGGGACTCGAAGTAATTGAAAATGCAGGTGGTTTGCATAAATTTAATGGTTGGGACAAACCCATACTCAGCGATAGTGGCGGATTTCAGGTGTATTCTCTTTCATCTCAAAGAAAACTCTCAGACGAAGGTGTTGTTTTTCAATCTCATATTGATGGTTCAAAACATAAATTCACACCCGAACGTACAATCGATATTCAAAGAGTTATCGGCGCAGATATTATTATGGCTTTTGATGAATGTACTCCATACCCTTGTTCATACGAATATGCCGAAAAATCATTAAAAATTACACACAAATGGCTTGGCAGATGTTTTGAGCAATTTAACAAAACAAGTGGAAAATATAGTTATTCACAAACACTTTTTCCTATTGTTCAGGGAAGCACATACAAAGATTTGAGAAAAAAATCAGCAGAAGAAATCGCGTCGCTAAATGCCGAAGGAAATGCAATTGGTGGTTTGTCGGTTGGCGAACCTCACGAAATGATGTACGAAATTACAGAGCTTGTTTGTAATATTCTTCCAAAAGATAAAGCTCGTTATCTGATGGGTGTCGGAACTCCGGAAAATATTTTAGAAAGTATTGCATTAGGTATTGATATGTTTGATTGTGTTATGCCCACACGTAATGCACGTCACGGACATTTATTTACAAGCGAAGGAATTATCAACATAAAAAATAAAAAATGGAAAAATGATTTTTCCCGAATTGATGATAAGGGTGATTCCTTTGTTGACAGTGATTACACAAAAGCATATTTGCGACATTTATTTGTTTCAAACGAAACTCTCGGTGCTATGATTTCCAGTCAACACAATTTACGTTTTTATTTATGGCTGGTTGAAACTGCACGGCAAAAAATTATCGAAGGAACTTTTACGGATTGGAAAAACATTATGATCCCAAAAATTACAAGAAGGTTGTAAATTATATAACATTTTATGCAATATTTTTTTTATTTCACGTAATATCAATTTGATGTTTCAATTATAAAAAATCATTAGTATTTTTGTTTTCAAATTATTGGATGAAAAAAATTGATTTATATATAATTAAAAAGTTCCTTGGAACATTTTTCTATGCAATATCACTTTTGATAGTTATTGTTATCATTTTTGATGTTTCAGAAAACATTGATGAATTTCTTGAAAACGATGCCCCTTTGAACGAGATAATTTTTTCATACTATTTTAACTTTATCCCATATTTTCTGAATCTGTTTATTTATCTTTTTACATTTATTTCAGTAATATTTTTCACCTCCAAATTAGCTTCAAATACTGAGATTATTGCAATACTGAGTAGTGGTATTAGTTTTATACGATTATTACGACCTTATTTTATTTCCGGTTTGTTTCTTGCTCTTATCTCTTTTTATCTTGCAAACTTTCTTATCCCAAAAACCAATCAAAAAAGAAGAGAGTTTAAAGATACATATATGGAAAAACTATCAAAAAATAAAGATAAAAATATCCATCTGCAAATACATCAAGGCACTTTTGTTTATGTTGAAAGATTCGATACAAAATCATTAAAAGGAAAGAAATTTACTATTGAAAAATTTAAAGACAACAAACTTTATTACAAACTTAGAGCAAAATCAATTGCTTGGGATAGTATCAGCCAAAAGTGGCAAATAAATGATTATTACATAAGGACAATAAATAACACCAAAGAAAACTTAATAAAAGGGAAAAGAATTGACACAACATTAAATCTTGCACCTTCTGATCTTTATGTTGAAAAAGAAGATTTTGAAGAAATGGATTATTGGGAACTCAACCGCACCATTAAATCAAAAAAGATGAAAGGAGCTGAAAATGTTAAGATTTATGAAGTAGAAAAAAGTAAGCGTGTTGCTTCTCCTTTTGCTACTCTTGTAATGACATTTATTGGAATGTCTTTATCTTGCAGGAAAATAAGAGGCGGAATTGGAATGCATCTTGGATTAGGAATTGCAATTGCTTTCGCATTTATTTTATTTATGCAGATTTCTACAGTTTTTGCAATTTCCGGAAATTTACCACCTTATTTGTCAGCATGGATACCAAATATTGTCTTTGGAATCCTGGGAATTTTCTTTTTATATACTGCGCCAAAGTAAATATCCGAATTCTATTTTTATTTATTTTTCTTGCCAGATAAAAGATTCACTAAAATGTTGGTGCAAATCAATATTATCTTTAAATAAACCAAAAACGGCTGAGCCACTTCCACTCATCGAGGCATATTCAGCACCAAGATGATAGAGTTTATTTTTTATTTCCCCAACTACAGGATACATTTCAAAAATTGGGTTCTCAAAGTCATTAACTAAATAATTTTTCCAATCTGTAACAGGCATTTTAATAATTTCTTTAACAGAGATTTTCTTTTTTAAAGGAATTATTTTGGAGTAAGCAAGAGGAGTTGAAATATGAACTTCGGGTTTTATTATTACTATTTTATATTTCGAGATATCAAGTTCAATATCTTCAAATTCATCACCTTTTCCAAAAGCAAAAACTGCTTTATTTTTAATAAAAAAAGCACAGTCGCTACCTAAATTTTTAGCATAATTCATCATTAAACTTTCATTCATTTTCAAAGAAAATAAATCGTTTAGCATTTTAATTGCAAAAGCAGCATTAGAAGAACCACCTCCAAGCCCTGCTCCCAAAGGAATTCTTTTTATTAAATGGAGTTTTAATTCTGGGAGATCAAAATCCCTCATTAAAATATCATATGCTTTTAAACACAAATTATCATTTAAGCTTCCCTTAATATCCAGACCATCAATCACAAAATCAGTTTTATTGCTTTTCGAAACAGAAATTTCAAGGGCATCACAAACATTCACAGGGTAAAAAACCGTTTCAATATTATGAAATCCATCGGTTCTTTTCTCTGTAATTGAAAGTCCAAGGTTAATTTTACAGTTTGGAAAACAAATCATAATTCAAAAGTAATAAAAATATAAAAACATAATTTAAAATCGACCTGTATATTCAACTGAAAATTGTATTTTTGAAATCCCGCAAATAACATTTTTTATGGCATTAATTAATTCGACAATATCATGTATAATGAAAAAAAGGATTCAACAGATTGAATACTTCAAAACAAATCCCCACAAGGTTCAATCCGAATTATTTAAGAAATTAATTGATGAAGCAAAAAATACTGAATGGGGGAAAAAATATCATTATAATTCTATTAATAATTATGATGAATTCAAAAATAGTGTGCCTGTTAGCACTTATGAAAATTTAAAAAAATACATTTACCGCATTCAAAATGGAGAGCAAAACATTCTTTGGAACTCAAAAATAGAGTTATTTGCAAAATCATCGGGAACTACAAACAGCAAAAGTAAATTTATTCCGTTAAGTAATGAGTCTCTTTTTAATTGTCATTTCAAAGGTGGAAAAGACCTATTATCAGCTTATTTTAAGAACTATCCTGATTCGCAAATGTTCGATGGTAAAGGAATTGCTATGATTGGTAAGTATGATACTGTAAAAACAAAAAAACACAATTATTATGTAGGAGATCTTTCGGCTCTGATGTTAAATAAATTCCCCCCTTGGATACAATATGCCAGAACTCCGCAACGAAAAACTGTTTTACTGCACGAATGGGAAAGTAAAATTGAGCAAATGGCACAACAAACTATAAATGTTAATGTTACAAATTTATCTGGTGTACCTTCATGGATATTGCTTTTTTTGAAACGAGTTCTTACAATTACAGGCAAAAACAATATATTAGAAGTCTGGCCAAACATGGAAGCATTTTTTCATGGAGGTGTAAATTTTAGTCCGTATCTTGACCAATACAAACAGCTTATTCCTTCAGCAAAAATGAGATATATTAATACTTATAATGCTTCGGAAGGTTTCTTCGGAATTCAAGATAAAATTGATTCTGACGAACTGCTTTTATTTTTGGATCACGGAATATTTTATGAGTTTATGCCACTAAATCAACTTGGAAAAGAAAACCCAAAAACTTATCAACTCAATGAAATTGAAATCGGCAATAATTATGCTATGATAATTTCAACCAATGGTGGATTATGGAGATATATAATTGGCGACACAGTAGAATTCACTTCCTTGAATCCTTTCAGAATAAAAATTACAGGAAGGACACAAAATTTTATTAATGCATTTGGTGAAGAAATTATTATTGCTAACGCAGAAAAAGCTCTAGCATCAGCTTGCAAAAAAACAAAAGCAATAATTAATGAATATACAGCAGGACCAATTTATTTCAATAAAAATGAAAATGCAGCCCACGAATGGCTCATTGAATTTGAAACCCAACCAAATAACTTGAATCTTTTCACCGAAACCCTTGACAACTGTTTAAAATCTCTTAATTCGGATTACGAGGCAAAGCGATATCACGATATGATTTTACACAAACCTATTATAAACATTCTTCCCAAAGACACATTTTATAATTGGTTAAAAATTCGAGGAAAATTGGGAGGACAAAACAAGGTTCCACGTTTAGCAAATAATAGAAAATATATTGAGGAAATTCTTGAACTTTCAAAATCAAAAACTATTAACAAATAAAACCCTATTTAAAATGCATATAGCAATAGCAGGAAATATTGGATCAGGGAAAACCACCTTAACACGCTTGCTTTCCAAGCATTTTGGATGGAATCCACATTTCGAAGATGTTGACAAAAACCCCTATCTTAACAGTTTTTATAAAGACATGCAACGTTGGTCTTTTAACTTGCAGGTTTATTTTCTTAACAGCCGATTCAGGCAAATAATTCAAATTCGACAAGGAAATAAAACAGTTATCCAGGACAGAACTATTTATGAAGATGCATATATTTTTGCACCAAATCTTCATTCTATGAATCTTATGGCAACACGTGATTTCGAAAATTACAGCTCCTTATTCGAACTTATGAGCTCATTTATTCAACCACCTGATTTGTTAATATATCTTCGTTCCAGCGTACCAAACCTTGTTGAACAAATTCAAAAACGAGGAAGAGAATATGAAGAATCAATCCGCTTAGACTATCTTAAAAGACTAAATGAAAGATACGAAACATGGATTAATAAATACGATCAGGGAAAAGTACTGATAATAGAAGTTGATGATATTAATTTTGAAGAAAAAAGAGAAGACCTTGGAATGGTAATTGAAAAAATTAATGCTGAAATACATGGATTGTTTTAAATAAATTTTTTATTACAGATTGAAACACAAAAAGAATTTTAATGAACATTCTAGGAATTATACCTGCACGTTACTCATCATCTAGATTTCCGGGTAAACCACTCGCAATGATTGGCGATAAATCTATGATTTGTAGAGTTTATGAACAAGCCAAAAAAGTAAATATTCTTTCAGATGTTATTGTAGCAACTGATGACAAACGAATAGAAAATCATGTTAAAAATTTTGGTGGAAAAGTTATGATGACATCATCATATCACAAAAGCGGTACCGACAGATGTAGCGAAGTTATCAAAAAAATTCAAGATAAAAATGCAAAAAATATATGGGATATTGTTGTAAATATTCAAGGTGATGAACCATTTATTGAACCAACTCAAATCGAAACTCTTGCATCTTGCTTTTCAAACAAGTACACTCAAATTGCAACTTTAGTAAAAAAAATCACTTCAAAAGAAGAACTTTTTAACCCGAATATCGTTAAAGCTGTTATTAATAAAAACAATAAAGCAATTTTTTTTAGCAGACAGCCAATTCCTTTTATAATAAATACGGAAAAAGAAAACTGGCTAAAAAAACATAGTTTCTACAAACATATTGGAATATATGCATACCGGACTAATGTTTTGACAGAAATTACAAAACTCCAAGAATCATCTCTTGAAATTGCTGAATCTCTTGAGCAATTACGGTGGTTAGAAAACGGATATAAGATTGATGTTAGAGTTACTGAAACTGAAAGTATCGGAGTTGACGGCCCCGAAGATCTAAAAAATATTATTAATAATTTTTGATTTTTATATAAACTATATTAATTTAGCGTTTGAAAGTTTGTAATTAACAGTTAATAATGAAAATATCAAAATACATAGGTGAAATTTTATTTGAATACGAGTGTATTGTTATTCCTGGCTTTGGTGGTTTTATTACAAATGATATTCCTGCAAAAATTCAAAATGACCAAAGGACATTTATTCCTCCTTCAAAGAAAATTATTTTTAATGCTTTTCTAAAAACCAATGATGGGCTTTTAATTAATCAAATTGCTAAAGCAGAAAACATTTCTTATGCTGACTCGAAAAACAAAGTAGAAAGCTTTGTTGATAAATGCTTTATCGCTTTAAATGATGGCAAAAAAATTAATTTTCAAAAAGTTGGTGTTTTATTTTTTGATGCTGAAAAAAATATTCAATTCAAAGCTGACCTCAACCAAAATTATTTTGCAGAATCATACGGAATGACAAGTTTTATTTCACCTCCAATAAGACGTAAAACTAATCTTCATATTATTGAAAAGAAATTTGTTGACCGAAAACCAAAACCAAAATCAAAATCTCAAATAAAAGAAAAACAAAATCAAGAATTTCAACCTCTTTCTTCACCAAAAGTAAAACGTCCTCGTTACATTAAAATCAATGTTTTTACACTACTAATACTCGCCGGAATTATTTATTTAGGTGTAAAAAATCCTGCAAGAATTCAAAATTTTTATAATAATTATTCTAATTTCGTTCCATTCTTTTTTCAAACACCAAACGAATTTATTGTAGAAAATATAGAAAACATTCCATTGGATAAAATTCTTCCAAAAACAAAAAAAGAAAACACTTTAACATTTAAACCAACAGATAGCAATAATAACTTATCAGCTACAAAAAAACTTATTACTGTTGAGCCAGAAGCCTTAAAGAAAACAGTTATACCAGAAAAAGCAAAACCATCCATCAATAATGAACAAACTTCAACAACAAATACAAAACCAATAATCACAAAGCCGGAAGAACCAAAGATTAATACATCTGAAAAAACTCCTGAAATAGAAATTATTCCAAAATCAAAAAAATATTTTATAGTTGCAGGATCTTTTAATAGCATTGAAAATGCACAAAACTTTAATAAAGAATTAAATAATAAAGGCTTTGAATCCGAAATTATCGGTCAAAGCAAATATGGTTCTTACAGGGTCAGCTATAATGGATTTAACTCTTTAGCCGAAGCTCGAAAACAGCTTGTTACTATAAAGCAAGATGAGAACGAAGCAGCATGGATATTTTCTAAATAAATTATTTTTCAAATTTTTTCCATAATTTTGCAAAAGTTTAAGATCACTTTTCAATGGGGAAAAAAAAATTGCAACAATATAAAGATATTGATTCTTACAAAAATTTGTTTCAGTTTACTTATGAAGAAATCCAAAAAGGAATTCATTATAAAGGAAATTGGGCAGAAAAATATTTCAAAAACGATAATCCAATAACTTTAGAATTAGGATGCGGAAAGGGTGAATACACACTTGGTTTGGCAAGAAAATATTTAGAAAAAAACTTTATTGGAATTGATATAAAAGGAGCAAGATTGTGGCGTGGAGCAACAACAGCTCTTGAAGAAGTTTTAAAAAATATTTTATTTATTCGTAGTCCGATCGAATTAATTGGCGACTATTTTAGTGAAGGTGAAATTGACGAAATCTGGATCACATTTCCTGACCCTCATCCAAAAACTTCAAGAATAAGAAGACGGTTAACATCTCCACGTTTTTTAAGAATGTATAAAAACATCCTTAGAAGCAAAGGAATTGTTCATCTGAAAACCGATAATCAATTGCTTTTTAATTATACTTATGAATTACTAAATGAATTAAATCTAGAGGTTATTTTTCACACAAGAGATCTTTATCAATCCGGTATTGATGATGATGTTTTATTGATTAAAACATTTTATGAGAAAAAATATCTAAAAGATAATATTCCAATTAATTATTTAAAATTTCGTATCGACAATGTCTGACAATCCATCTTTTTTTGAAAAAGTATATCAAGTAGCAAAACATATTCCTTATGGTAGAGTGACAACTTATGGTGCTATTGCAGAATATCTGGGATCAAAAGGAGCAGCAAGAATGGTTGGTTGGGCAATGAATAAATCACTTTCATATTCAGAAGAAATACCGGCACACAGAGTAGTAAACCGAAATGGGGTTTTAAGCGGGAAGCAACATTTTAGTAATCAAAAAATAATGCAACAACTTCTAGAAAATGAAGGGATAAAAGTTAAAGATGATAAAATTATTGATTTTGATAAACATTTTTGGAATCCTTCTTTTTAATATTCAAATTCCAATAAACAAAATTCATATTAATTCTTTTTAGAATTTTAAAGAAAAAAAGAAATTATCTAACCCAAAAACCAATAATACATAATAATACCAATTGAATTTCTAAATTGCTGATAAATATTTTGAAATATTTTTTTCTTTGTCAAGGCAAATATTCTTTGCATCCGTACGGACGGAAATAATATTTAACGTAGAGAAAGGAAAAAAGAAACGAAATATATCGGTAATTTGGATGTTCAGTTGGTATAAGCATTATCCTCACCAACACATTATTCCACTACTTTCATAGCTTCTCAAAAATAATTAAAGATATTTCACAACTTTGTTACCAATTAAAATAATTATACTATTTTTACACAATCTAAATAATAATAAATTTATTAAAATGTCATATACGAAAAATCAAGTAGCAGAGATACTTAAGAAGGTTTTGTACTTCCCGAAAGGTGATAATATTATTTCACTTAAAATGGTTGAAGATATAAAAATTGATGGAAAAAACATTAATGTAACAATTCTTTTTCCAAAACCAACCGACCCTGCTGTTAATATTGTAATTAATACCGTAAAAAGCGAGATTAAAAAAAATATAGATAAAAAAGCTATTGTAACTATTACACAAAAAAGTGAAAGCAAAGAAGAAAATTCTCTTGCTGGAGTGAAAAAGATTATTGCAGTTGCTTCAGGCAAGGGCGGAGTAGGCAAATCTACTGTAGCGGTAAACCTGGCAATTGCATTATCAAAAACCGGGGCAAAAGTTGGTTTGCTTGACACTGATATTTACGGACCTTCAATTCCGATAATGTTTGGTCTTGAAAATGCAAAACCGCAAGTAGTTAGTAAAAACGGAAAACAAAAAGTAATACCAATTAACAAGTATGGTATTCATCTTATTTCTATTGGGTTTTTTGTTGATCCGGAACAAGCCTTAATCTGGCGTGGACCTATGGCAACTAATGCTCTTAATCAGTTATTTAATGATGCAGAATGGGGCGAACTTGATTATCTTGTTTTAGATCTTCCTCCAGGTACAGGTGATATTCATCTTACTTTGGCTCAATCATATCCTGTGGATGGTGCAGTTATAGTAACAACTCCGCAAAAAGTAGCAATGGCAGATGTACAAAAAGCTATTTCAATGTTCAATCAGGACAATATTAAAATTCCAATATTCGGTCTTATTGAAAACATGTCATATTTTGTTCCGGAAGAATTACCTGATAATAAGTATTATATTTTTGGAAAAAGCTACAGCAAAAGTTTTAGTGAAAAGGCAAATATTCCGTTCCTCGGACAAATACCAATTGTTCAAAGCATTGCTGAATCAGGTGATTCTGGCAATCCTATTGTTTTAGACGACAAATCGCTTGCTAGTAAAGCATTTGTTGATCTTGCTAATAATATTATAAATTCTGAAATTTTGTCTAAATAATTGTAACTATTTATTAAATAATAATAACTATTTTTGACTACGAAAAAACTTATTACGATGAGTAAAGAAAAAACACGAGAAGAACTAACCATAAAAGTTATAAATATAATTGAACAAATTAGACCATATTTACAACAAGATGGAGGTGATATTAAATTTATTGAAATTACAGATGATAATATTGTAAATGTAGAATTGCAAGGTGCATGTGGCAATTGTCCTTACAGTACTATGACATTAAAAAACGGTGTTGAAGCATCTGTAAGAAAAGCATTACCAGAAATAAAATCTGTTGAAGCAATTAATGTGAATAACTAATATTATTATTTTTATTTAGGTACGAATTACAAGTTTCAAGGATATTATACCAACTGAACATCCAAATTACCGATATATTTCGTTTCTTTTTTCCTTTCTCTGCGTTAAATATTATTTCCATAGCTATGCTATGCAAAGAATATTTGCCTTGACAAAGAAAAAAATATTTCAAAATATTTATCAGCAATTTAGATGTTCAGTTGGTATAATATCCTTGAAACTTGTAATTCGTGTTTTTATTTTTAAATGCTTTTTTTATCTGGATAAATATTTCGCAACTATTGGCATTCTTCTACCCATACCGAATGCTTTTGGCGATACTCTTAATATTGGTGGTGTTTGAAATCTTTTATACTCATTTGTATTTACAAGTTTAAGAGTTTTTTTTACTGTATGTTCCTCAAAACCTTGATCAATAATTTCTTTGGGTCCTTTGCGTAGTTCAATATATTGATACAGGATTTTATCAAGAATATAATAATCGGGCAAAGAATCAGAATCTTTTTGATCTGGTCTTAGCTCCGCTGAGGGTGGTTTGGTAATAGTATTTTCAGGAATGATCTCAGAATCACGATTTATATATCTTGCAAGTTCAAAGACCTCTGTTTTATAAACATCACCTAAAACTGATAAACCCCCGTTCATATCACCATACAAAGTTCCATAGCCAACTGCAGCTTCACTTTTATTAGAAGTATTAAGTAAAATATATCCAAATTTATTTGACAAAGCCATTAAAACAACTCCTCTAATTCTTGCTTGAAGATTTTCCTCAGCTAATCCAAAAGGAAGATTTCTAAACTGTAATGACAAAGTGTTTTTAAAACTTTTATAAGCTTTTTCAATACTAATAATATCATATTTACTTTTCAAGTTATCTGCAAGCTGTTTTGCATCATTTATCGAATGATTGGAAGAGAATTCTGAAGGCATCAGTATTGATTGCACATTATCACGGCCAAGAGCTTCTGCAGCAATAGCAAGAGTAACAGCAGAGTCAATTCCACCGGATAAACCAAGTATTGCTTTTTTAAAACCAAGTTTCTGAAAATAATTTCTAACTCCCATTACCAAAGCATCATGAATAAGTTCTATTTTACCTGCTTGCTTTTTTGTTTCCTTTTCAGGAGATATTTTTAAATTATCAGTATCAAAAACTTTAAAATCTTCTTCAAAATATTTTAGCTCGTCAATTATCTCACCTTCTTTGTTTATAACCATTGAGCCACCATCGAATAATAATTCTGTTTGTGCCCCAACATGATTAACAAAAAACAATGGAAGATTGTATTTTTTTACATTTTGCAGCAAAATACTTTTTCGTATTTCAGCTTGTTTATAGTTGAATGGAGAAGCAGCAATATTAATAATAAAATCAGGTTTATGCTTAAATAGCTCATCCATTGGATTAATTGTATAAAGCGGGTCATTACCAATATTCCAAAGGTCTTCACATATTGTAATGGCAATTTTTTTACCTTTCAGTGAAATTATTTCAAATTTTTTTCCCGATTCAAAATAACGATACTCGTCAAAAATATCATAATTAGGAAGCAAGGATTTATGATATTCATATTGGATTTTTCCATCATTAATAAAAACTGCTGAATTAAATAATGCTTTGCCTTCAACAGCAGGATTAAAAGTTGGCGAACCAATTATTACAGCAATATCATTACACTCCTTTGCGATTTGATTTACTGCTGAATTACATTTTTCAATAAAATCGTTAAACTCTAAAAAATCGCGAGGCGGATAACCTGAGACAGCAAGTTCTGCAAAAATTACTAGATCAGCCTTCTTTGATTTTGCTTCTATTATGGCTTCAGTAATTTTTTCAACATTGTATAAAAAATTGCCAATGTGATAATTAATTTGTGCTAAAACAATTTTCAAAACTCAAAATTATTAGAATATTATTCCTATATTCAATTCAACAAAATTATTAATTGCATCATTATTTATTGAAGGATCTGTTGTATTTTGATCATTTAAAATATCAACAAAACCATTGTCGAAAGTCATACCAACTGAGAGTGTTGTTGATCCACCCAAATTGAAATCAACCCCAATACCAATAATTAACGACTCTCTAATAAGCTTCACTTCATCTTCAATATCTTTTTCGCTATTTACATCATTTTCACCTGATGATTGAAACTCATCTTTTGCATCTGCATTAATTAAAAATGAAGTTCCCAGTCCAATTTTTCCATAAAACCGCATATAACCAAATTCCTTAGACATCATTTTAAACTCTAATGGAACTTTAATATATTTAAGCTTGTAATTTCTATACAAAACACCATCAATCAAACTACTATCTTGCATATTAATGATGGTATGCGGGTATGTAAGCCGAGTATTTAAATAAGTTACATCGAATCCTGTATTTATAAAATAATTATCCATAAGATAAAACTGAGAAATAAATCCCCATGAAAAGCCCATTTTTGTACCATCATTTTCATAACCAACAGCATCAGGATTCATCCATCCAATATTCGGAGCAACATGAAAACCAAAAAGAAAAGGTTTATTCTGAGTAAGACCTTCTTTTGCAAACAAAGCAAAAACGAAGAATAAAAATATTACTATTGTTTTTTTCATTAGTTGTAATATTATTTTGTTATTATTACCAAAACAAAACTATATTAAACATTCTGATAAAACAAGTAGAAATAATAAAATTAATTTGTATTTTTCTCGTTTGTTGTTTAAAACAAACAATTTTTTAAAACAATTATTATTAATTAAGATTGTAGATTAATTTAATATTTGATATATTTGTCTATTATAAATTTTGTTCATTAAAATAATTAACTATGAAAAAAACAGCTCTATTACTTGCCTTTTTTATTGCTGCAAATTTTACTTTTGCACAACTTCATTTTGGTCCAAAAATTGGTTATAACACTTCCAAACTTTCTGTTGACAGATCTGATATAAAAACAGATTTAAAAAACAGTTTTCAATTTGGTGTTTTTGTACGCCTTGGAGATAAAATTTACGTTCAACCTGAAGTCAATTATCTTACTCAGGGAGGTATTTTTAAAACACCTGAAATAACAAGTCTATCACCTTTTGAACAAGAAGTTAATCTAAAAACAATTCAAATACCTGTTCTTGTTGGGTACAAACTTATTGACTTAAAAGTTGCAAATATCAGGGTGATGGGAGGTCCTGTTGCGTCAATTATTACAAATAAAAATATTGAAAATAAAGTAGACAATTATATTGCTCCAATAGAAGATACAGATATAAAAGACATGATATGGAGTATTCAGCTTGGTGCAGGAATCGACGTGCTTATGTTTACTCTTGATGTAAGATATAATATTGGATTAAACAAAATGATTGACGTAGTTAATGTTGGCTCTGAGCCTCTTAGTTTCGAATCAAAAACCAGTGGATTTAATGTAAGTCTTGGATGGAAAATATTCTAATCTTAGTTTGTAGTGAACGTCATGTTTCTTTGTTTTTCTTGTTTTGAAAGCAGTTATTTGCAAAAGTAAAATCCTTGATTTTTAAGATTTCAAAACCTCGAACTTAAACATTCTGGGTCAAACTCTTGAGTATATAAATTTACATTAATTTACAAACTATATTTTTTCTAACTATATGCATTTATGAAAAAGAACATTTTTCTTTTTTCAATTTTAATTATTTTCTTTACATCATGTTTTTTCAACAAAAAAAGATTTCAGGATGTTGATGTATCAGAAATTAATATTGAGAAGGTTAAAATAAAAAGATATGAAAAAGCTTTGTTTGAAATTAATCCTGATAATTTTGAAACAGAGCTTAAAGAAATTTCAAAAGAATATCCATTTTTTCTGGATGCAAATCTTGATAAGCCTAAGAATTTAATTCAAATATACAATTATATTTCTGATCCAAAGCTAATTGACCTTTACAAAGAAACTATTTTAAAATATCCAAATCTTAATAATCTTGAAGAAAAATTAACTTCAGTTTTTAAATATTACAAATTTTATTTCCCTGAAAAATCTATTCCTTATTTTTATAGTTATATTTCCGGTTTACAATACGAATATCCTGTGCAACGTGCCGATTCAGTTTTTATCATTAGTCTTGACATCTATTTAGGCAGCGACTTCCCTCCATATAAACAAATCGGTTTACCCAAATACAAAATCAGTCAAATGCAATCTGAATACATTATTAACGATTGTGTAAAAACTCTTGTGAATACAGAATTTTTCACAAAAAAAAATAACAACTGTACTTTACTTGATGAGATGATACAAAACGGAAAACTATTATATTTTCAGGATGCTCTTCAACCTACAACTGCCGATTCGATTAAAATAAATTATCCTCAAAATAAATTAGAGTGGTGTTTTGAAAACGAAGGAAATATATGGGCATATTTTATTGAAAATAACCTGCTTTATTCTTATGATTTCAATGAGACAAACAAATATCTGCGTGAAGGGCCTTTCACATCAGGATTTTCAAATGCTTCTCCAGCACGACTTGGTATTTGGATAGGATGGCAAATTATCAGATCTTTTATGGAAAATAATCCTGATATTTCTCTAAAAGAAATGTTAAAAATCAAAAATTCTCAAAATATTCTTTTAAAATCAAAATATAAACCGAAAAAATAGATTATTGTTTTTTCACATTTCCCCTTGGAACATTTTTTTGTTTTTGGTATTAAGGTGTAATTATACATTAGTCTTGATTAAAAAATTACGTTTTATCACGAATTAAAGGCGTAAATGATTAAAGGCGTAAATGATAAAATTTATCAATATTGAGAATTATGACAGCAAAAGAAATATTTATTGAAAAATCTGTATTGTTGTGGAGGAAGCTGATGAATCTGAATATTGGTTAAAGACAATTAATGAAGCTAATTTGTCTAATGCCAAAGAAGAATTAAAAAGGCATACAAAAGAATCAAATAAAATAACAAAGATTATGACAAAAGCAAAAAATTCTTCTTATGGAAACAGTAAATAGCATTTGTGTATTTAAACATTTACACATTTTATCATTTAATCATTCATAAATAAAACAATTATGCTCGTAAAAACCTATGGAAGTGCATTAATTGGTATCAGTGCAATCACAATCACAGTTGAAGTTAACACTGACAAAGGAATCCAGTTTTTTATGGTTGGTTTACCCGATAGTGCTGTAAAAGAAAGCCATCAACGAATTGAAGCCGCATTACGAAATAACGGTTACAAAATACCGGGCAAAAAAATAACAATAAATATGGCACCTGCCGATATCAGGAAAGAAGGTTCGTCATATGATCTTACTATTGCAATGGGAATTCTTGCAGCTGCCGGAAACATAAAAGATGATAATATCGGGAATTATATTATCATGGGAGAACTTTCTCTTGATGGTGGGTTACAGCCAATCAAAGGTGCTTTGCCAATTGCTATTGAAGCACGTGATGAAGGATTCAATGGACTTATTCTACCAAAAGTAAATGCACGGGAAGCAGCGATAGTTAATGATGTTGATGTTTATGGCGCAAATAATATTAAAGAAGTTATTGATTTCTTTAATGGAGAAAAAACTTTGGAGAAAACAATTCTAAACACTCGAGAAGAATTTTATGCAAACCTTAATGATTATGAATTTGATTTCTCAGATGTAAAAGGACAAGAAAATATAAAAAGGGCATTGGAAATTGCAGCAGCCGGAGGACATAATGTAATATTAATTGGTCCTCCGGGAGCAGGAAAAACAATGCTTGCCAAAAGAATGCCTTCTATACTCCCTCCTCTAAACTTACATGAAGCTCTCGAAACAACAAAAATTCATTCGGTTGCAGGAATAACGACAAAAGAATCATCGCTTATTTCTGTACGTCCGTTCAGGTCGCCACACCATACAATTAGTGATGCAGGACTGATTGGTGGTGGAACATTTCCAAGACCCGGTGAAATTTCATTAGCACAAAATGGGGTTCTTTTTCTCGATGAATTACCAGAATTTAAAAGAACAGTCCTGGAAGTTATGCGACAGCCAATGGAAGACAGAGTTGTAACTATTGCACGGGCAAAAATTTCTATTGAATTTCCTGCCAGCTTTATGCTAATTGCTGCCATGAATCCCTGCCCTTGTGGTTATTACAATCACCCGGAGCATGAATGTGTTTGCGGTCCGGGAGTGGTTCAAAAATATTTGAATAAAATTTCAGGACCTTTGTTAGACAGAATTGATATTCATGTTGAAGTTATTCCTGTACCATTTAAAGAACTCACAAAAGAAAGTCAATCTGAAAAAAGTTACGAAATCAGAAAAAGAGTGATTAAGGCAAGAGAATTACAAGAAGAAAGATATACAGACAGTGTTAATATTCACTGTAACGCCCAAATGTCAAGCAAGCAACTACGGGCAATTTGCAAAATAGACGAAGCAGGAATGACATTGTTAAAAAATGCAATGGAAAAATTAAGTCTCTCGGCAAGAGCATTCGATAGGATTTTAAAAGTTTCAAGAACAATTGCAGATCTAGAAAACAGTGAGATCATAAAAAACGAACATCTGGCTGAAGCAATTCATTTTCGAAGTTTGGATAGACAAAATTGGGGTACTTAAGAAATATAAAGAGTGATATTTTTTTTGTTGTCAATCAAATAAATATTTAATATGCAACACTCAATAATGTATTGATGTTTAAATAAGATTAGCACAACAATTCATTGAATTGATTTGAATGCAAAAACAAAAAACCTACAATTCACTATAGCGAACTTCCCTTGATACAAACAATAAAAAAATGTAAAATGTAATGGATTTTCCTAAAAAAATGTAATTTTGTAAAATAAAATATCGGGGTGTGGCGCAGTCTGGTTAGCGTGCTTGACTGGGGGTCAAGAGGTCGGGAGTTCAAATCTCCCCACTCCGACTTAATATACAATCACTTATAATTGCTTAAATTTTAAATAAAATTTTATATGCATACAAATATGCATACAAATTTATTATTTTTTTTATATGCCATTATTTTTATTACAATTTCTCGAATACAAATTTGATTACAGAATTTTTATACAGAAACTGCTGAAATTAGTGTAAGATTTAATTCAAAAGAAACATTAGAATCTATTGAATTAAAAATTAAAAAAATTATTGCTCATCAAAAGAGAAGTAATATCTATCAAATACAATTTGCTTAATTTCAGTAATGTCGACAACAAATCCCCAAAGTATTATAGCGATGGTATCCATAAAAAATTAAAAATTTTTATAATTCATCAATACTATTATATATTTTTTTAAATCCTTGATTTTTATATTAAATAATATATATATTTGTGGACATAAATTTTAAATGCCTATGGTAATTTAATTAATAGCTCGGAGAGCCACTATCATTTGGGAAAATGGTAGAGGCCAATTATGATTGTTCCCGACAATCAGACATTAATTGATTTATTTCATTCACGTAATTTTTTAAATTAAGCACAATACTTTATAGTAATTGTAGTACTAAACGAATTTTTCTAGCAGGTTTATCCTGTTAATTAAATTTAAATTTTGTAGTTGATTGGTAGTTCACTACCTATATGCATTAAGCATATACGGTATTTGTACAATAAATACTTTAAAAGAAATATAGATGAAGAATACTTATTTTGATTTAATCGAGCAGAGCTATTATTTCCCACAAGAAGGCTTTGATTTACAGAATGATTACCTTTCATTTCATGGTATTTCACTAAAATACTTCATTGAAAAGCATGGTACACCATTCCGATTTATTTATTTGCCAAAAATTGGGGCACAAATTAAGAAAACGAAAAACCTGTTTAACCGTGCTATTAAAAGCAACGGGTATAAAGGAAAATACGTTTTTTGCTACTGTACAAAATGTAATCACTTCTATCATGTTATTCAGGAAGCACTAAAACATGATGTTAATATAGAAACATCCTCCTCATTTGATATAGATCTAATTTACAATTTGTATGAAAAAAAGAAGATAGATAAAAAGAGGATCATTATTCATAATGGTTATAAAACAGACGATTATCTAATAAAGATAATTAATTTACAAAAAGCTGGATTTATAAACTCAATTATCATTCTTGATAGTATTAATGAGTTCCATAGATTGCTGGAAATTCAAACCAATCATAAATTAAAAATTGGGTTACGCATGGCAATTAATGAGGAGGCACAATCATCCTATTATACTTCAAGACTAGGGATTCCACATGATGAGATAGTTGATTTTTTTACTAAAAATATTAGGGATAATGATAAGGTAGAATTAAAGATGTTACATTTCTTTGTTGACTCTGGAATCAAAGATACACTGTATTACTGGGGTGAATTTCAAAAAGCTCTGAAATTGTATATTGAATTAAAGAAGGAAAGTAAAAATTTGAATTCCTTTAACCTTGGCGGAGGATTTCCAATTCGCAACCACTTGGGATTTGAATACAATTATGAATACATGATAAATGAGATTATTAAAAACATTAAAGAAGCATGTTTAAAGGAAAATATTGATGACCCGGACATCTATACTGAGTTTGGAAGATTTACAGTTGGTGAAGCAGGGGCGATAATTTTTAAAGTATTAGAACAGAAACAGCAGAATGATGCTGAAACTTGGTATATTATTAACAATAGCTTAATGAATACCATTCCTGATGCATGGTCAATCCATGAAAAATTTATTTTGCTCCCAGTAAATAAATGGAAAAATGAATATGGTCGTGTTAACATTGGCGGAATTAGTTGTGACCATTCTGATTATTATAATTCTGAAGATTTAAACCAAGAAGTACTACTTCCCAAATATTCAGATAATGACAAAGAGCCACTTTATTTGGGATTTTTTCATACCGGAGCTTATCAGGACTCTATCAGTGGTTATGGTGGGATTAAACACTGTTTGATTCCATCTCCTAAGCATGTAATCATTGACAGGGATGAAAAGGGAAATATTATTGATCACGTATATCGTGAAGAACAATCAGTTACAGAAATGTTTAACATTTTAGGATATAATAAAATATGAAAACGTTTGCAGGAATAGACAAGAAATATGCTGGTTTTAAAAATGCATCAATTTTATTACAATCCATTCCATATGATGGAACAAGCACATGGGGAAAAGGGGCTGATAAAGGATTTGATGCTTTTTTGAATGCTGCTGAAAATATGGAATTATACGACATTGAAACTAATCAACAGGTTTTCAAACGTGGTATCCATATATTACCAGAGATAAATGAAAAAACCTCACCTGAGGCTGTTTTTAATTCAGTTAGAAATAATTGTCGTGAGCTTTTGAAAACTGATAAATTCATTACCTCTTTTGGCGGTGAACACTCTATCAGTATTGGGATTATAGATGCATTTAGGGAAAAGTATAAGAACCTGACCGTCCTTCAACTTGATGCACATGCAGATTTAAGGGAATCATATTTGGGCTCAGAATATAATCATGCCTGTGCAATGTATCTTGCTAATAAAAACACTAATCTAATTCAGGTTGGAATAAGAAGTATGGATATTTCAGAAAAACAACACCTTAATTCTGATAATTGTTTCTTCGCTCGGGATATATGCGGTAGAACAGAATGGTTTGATAAAGCCATTAACTTAATGACAAATGAAGTCTACCTTAGCATCGATTTGGATGTATTAGACCCATCCATAATGCCAGCAACCGGCACTCCCGAACCGGGAGGATTAACTTGGTTTGAAACTATTAACTTTTTAAGACAGGTTTTTGCCAATAAGAATGTTGTTGGTTTTGATATCGTTGAGTTTGCACCAATAGAAAAACTAATTTCACCAGATTTTTTAGTAGCTAAATTATATTACAAATTACTCTCTTATAAGTATGAAAATGATCAATACAGGAGTCGTAAAAAATTTTATGCTTGAGCATTTCAAGCATTTCAACTCTGCAGCTTTGGTTGATGCCGCCATAGGTTATGAAAATGAGATTGCCCAAGGCAATAAAATGATGATAACTCTTGCCGGAGCAATGAGTAGTGCAGAAATAGGAAAATCTCTTGCAGAAATGATTCGGCAAGATAAAGTTCATATTATTTCCTGTACGGGAGCCAATCTTGAAGAAGATTTGATGAATCTTGTCGCTCACTCTCATTATAAAAGAATTCCTGAATATCGCGACCTGACACCTCAACAAGAATGGGAATTGCTTGAAAAAGGATTGAACAGGGTTACAGATACATGTATTCCAGAAGAAGAGGCATTTAGACGACTGCAGAAGCATATCTATAAAATATGGGAGGAAGCAGATAAGACTGGGAAACGCTATTTCCCACATGAATATATGTATAAATTGCTGCTTTCAGGTGTATTGCATAAATATTATGAAATCGATCCTAAAAATTGCTGGATGTTAGCAGCTGCAGAAAAAAACCTTCCTATTGTTGTTCCTGGATGGGAAGACTCTACCATGGGGAATATTTTTGCTTCCTACTGTATTAAAGGGGATTTGCAAGTATCAACAGTAAAATCAGGAATCGAATATATGACATTCTTAGCTGATTGGTACACAGAAAACACGCAGGAGAATAAGATTGGTTTTTTCCAGATTGGTGGTGGAATTGCAGGTGATTTCCCTATATGTGTCGTCCCAATGCTTTATCAGGACTTAGAAAGGAAAAACACTCCTTTCTGGAATTATTTTTGTCAGATATCTGATTCTACAACAAGTTATGGCTCTTATTCAGGAGCTGTTCCAAATGAAAAAATAACATGGGGAAAGCTAGATGTAAACACACCTAAATTTATTATTGAATCTGATGCAACAATAGTAGTTCCCTTAATATTTGCTTATTTACTTAATTGGTGAATTTTAATAATTATAATTATGGAAAATAATAAATTGAAAGTTATCCTGGATTATAAAAAATTAAGCCAGGAATTAAAAGAGCAAGTAAAACTTACCTGCTCAACTGGATTTAGCAACTATTTAACTTCTTTTAAGAACAAAGAAGGACATAAAGTCACCGCTTTGCGATTTGAGACAGATGAGAAAATATATATGTTAAGAATGTCGGAAGATATGGTGATGAAGCTATTGGAGAATGATTCCCAAAACAGTAATGGATATTATACTAGAGATGCTGATTTATTAGATGAAGGAATTGATTATTGGCCTGATTACTTGCTCTATATTAATAACTATATGGCAAACGAGGATTATACTTGATAAAATGAAGGAGATAGAAAATATAGAATTGAAATATCTAAGCTTTGGTGATTATCAAGAATTAAAAGAGATGATGATCGAAGCATACACAAATATGCCTGATTCATATTGGCAAGAGCATCATATTAAATCTCTAATCGAGCGATTCCCTGATGGGCAAGTCGTTGTGAAAGTAAACAATGAGATAGCCGGATGTGCTTTATCAATTGTAATTAGTGAAGATGATTTTAATGACCGTTATACTTATAAAGAAATTACAGGGAACTATACCTTTGAAACTCACAACTCTGATGGAAATATTTTATATGGGATTGATGTGTTTATAAAACCTGAATACCGTGGATTACGATTAGGGAGAAGGCTTTACGATTATCGCAAAGAGCTATGCGAACGTATGAATTTAAAAGGCATTGCTTTCGGTGGTCGTATTCCAAATTATCACAATTATGTAAAGACTCTGACTCCAAAGGAGTATATAAATAAGGTTAGAACAAAGGAAATTAATGACCCGGTTTTGAATTTCCAGATGTCAAATGATTTTCACCCTGTAAAAATATTGACTGGATATTTGGAAGGAGATAAAGCCTCTAATGAGTATGCAGTTTTATTGGAATGGGATAATATTTCTTACGAAAAACCTAGCAAGAAGCCAATTACAGATAAAAAGGTGGTTAGAATTGGTTTGGTACAATGGCAGATGCGTCCTTACAAAAATCTGGAGGAATTGATGCATCAGGCGGAGTTTTTTATAGATGCAGTTTCAGGATATCGTTGTGATTTCGCACTATTCCCTGAATTCTTCAATGCTCCTTTAATGGCCGAGAATAATCATCTTACAGAGCCTGAGGCCATCAGGGAATTGGCAAAGCACACCTCAACAATAGTATCTAAATTTTCGGAGCTTGCTATTTCTTATAATATAAATATCATTAGCGGGAGTATGCCTGAAGTAGTTAATAATAGCTTGTATAATGCAGGATATTTATGCAGACGGGATGGAACAAACGAAAGATATGAAAAACTACATATAACGCCGGATGAGACCAAGGTATGGGGTATGCAGGGGGGAAATCAGTTAAAAGCCTTTGATACAGATTGTGGGAAAATAGGAGTATTAATTTGCTACGATTCCGAGTTTCCTGAATTGAGCAGATTACTTGCAGATGAGGGGATGGATATATTGTTCGTTCCGTTTCTTACTGACACACAGAATGGATACTCAAGAGTGCGGAATTGTTCTCAGGCCAGAGCTATCGAAAATGAATGTTATGTAGTTATTGCAGGTTGTGTTGGCAATCTGCCGAAAGTACATAATATGGATATACAATATGCGCAATCAATGGTATTTACACCATGTGATTTTTCTTTCCCTGCTAATGGCATAAAAGCTGAAGCAACACCAAATACAGAAATGATATTAATTGCAGATGTTGATATAGGTTTATTACGTGAATTAAATCAATTTGGAAGCGTGAGGAATATGAGGGATAGAAGAAAAGATTTATTTGAACTAAAGAAAAAAATATAGGCAATCGATTATAATAATCGAAAACTGAATAAACATAAATTCATCCATTTTCGTAATTTTAGTAAAAAAATACTATTAATATGTCAAAATACAAGAAGAACAAATTTCCAATTAACCTGAATCTGCATATAAGAGGACTTGAGCCATCTGCAACTCTCGCTATAAATGAAAAGTGTAGGCAAATGATCAGGGAAGACAAGCAGGTATTCAGGCTTGGGTTAGGGCAATCGCCATTTCCGGTTCCGGCTGAAATAGTAGAGGCTTTACGAAGAAATGCACATCAAAAGGATTATCTTCCGGTGAAAGGCTTGATGGAGCTTAGGGAATCAATTGCCAGGTTCAACCTTAAAATGCATAAGATTGATGATAGCCCCGAAGACATTATTATTGGCCCGGGATCTAAAGAATTGATCTTTATACTTCAACTGGTATATTATGGTGATTTAATTATTCCAACCCCCAGTTGGGTATCCTATGCTCCTCAGGCAAAGATAATAGGCCGGAATGTTTATTGGGTACCAACTTCCAAGGAAAATGACCTAAGATTAAGCCCTGAAATGCTGGAAGAGATTTGTATCAAGGATCCTGATAAACCAAGAATTGCCATCTTGAACTATCCTTCTAATCCTACAGGAGTGACCTATCCGATAGAGCGCCTTAAAAGGCTTGCAGAGGTTGCCCGAAAATATAAAGTTATATTGGTATCAGATGAAATATATGGGCTTTTGCACCACAACAATCAACATGTATCTGTAGCACGTTTCTATCCTGAAGGAACCATCATCAGCAATGGACTAAGTAAATGGTGCGGTGCAGGTGGATGGCGGCTTGGTTTCTTTTCTTTCCCATCTGGCCTTAGGTGGTTACGTGATTCTATGGCTGTAGTAGCCAGTGAAACCTATACAGCTACATCTGCCCCTATACAATATGCCGCGGTAACAGCTTTTGAGGGGGGGGCATTCCTTGATGATTATCTTATAAAGATCAGAAAGGTGTTAAAGACAATCCTAAAGTATATAATGCTGCGTTTTAACCAGCTTCAAATTACTTACCCTCATCCTCAAGGAGGTTTTTACCTATTTCCTGATTTTGACCATTACAGGGAAAAACTTATTGATAAGGGGATATATACAAGTAGAGAGTTTTGTAATACACTATTAGAAGAAACCGGAGTAGCAATGTTACCGGGTGTGGATTTCGGGCGACCTATGGAAGAATATTCAGCAAGAATTGCTTATGTTGATTTCGACGGTGCTGATGCCTTGAAAAAAGCTAATATTCTATTTGATGATGAAAAGGGCAATCATGAGAAATTTGTTAAAGACATTTGTCCAAATATAGTACAAGCTATTGACCGATTAGGTAATTGGCTATTAGAACTATAGCAATTATCATTATTACAATAATTAAAATCTGATGAAAACAGAAACTATGAATTACTTAATACTAATTGCAGTAACACTTGTAACCACACTTACAGCTCGTTATGATAGCAAACCTCCTAGTTCACTTAGAAAGTTTGATAATTTGATTAGCTTTCGAATGAATTTAAAATTTTAAATTCATGACATTAAACACGAAATACTATGGCCAGATTTTTTAAAAAACGAATAGAGAATAAAGGTGCTGTTCCAGGCTCTCTCATTTTTATTGGTCAACAAAAAATGGATAAGCCCAGACTCACAGTTATTGATTATGAGAAGGATTCCTTAATTGAGTTTGAACCATCCGATCTTTCTGATTGTTTTAAATACAAAAATACAGATTCTGTAACCTGGATCAATTTGTATGGCATTCATGATACTGAACAAATCAAACTAATTGGTGATCATTTTGAGTTACACTCCTTATTGTTAGAGGATATCCTTTTTACAGGACAACGGCCAAAACTAGAAGAATTCGATACGCACATTTTCGTTGTAATGAAAATGCTGAAATACGATGATCAGGGGAAAAAAATAAGCTCAGAACAAGTAAGTATTATTGTAGGAAAAAAATTCGTGATTACCTTTCAAGAACAACTAGGCGATGTTTTTGAACCCGTCAGAGAAAGAATTCGAAAAAAGAAAGGGAGAATAAGAACCCAAGGATGTGATTATCTGGCTTATGCTATAATGGACACCATTGTCGATAATTATAATTATGCTATTGAAAGAATTGGTGAACAAATTGAAGACCTGGAGGAACATATTATTGAAAACCCAAGTCAGGAAGTTTTACAGGAAATATATACCTATAAAAAAGAAATTAGCTTCTTCTTGAAAGTTACGCGACCTGTTTTAGAAATCATGATTAAATTTAAAAAGGCTGAAACAGATTTAATTCATGAAAAAACAAAACCGTTTATAAAAGATTTAGATGATTTGGTTGTGCATGGTGTGGATACACTATTAACCTACCGGGATATCTTATCTGATTATCTAAATATTTATCATACCAGTGTGAGTAATCGAATGAATGAAGTAATGAAAGTATTGACCATATTCGCAGCCATTTTCATACCTCTCACTTTTATCGCAGGTATTTATGGTACTAATTTTGATTTTCTACCAGAACTTCATTTTAAGTACAGCTATTTTATTATGTGGGGAGTGATGGCTACTGCAGCGATATTTATGCTAGCATATTTTAAAAGGAAAAAATGGTTTTGATATTAGATTATATCTGATAGGTTTTATTGAAAAAATTAAATTATGAACTGGGAAAATTTTAAATATACAGCATTAATAGTAGGAACCTTGGTAGCTGCTGTTGTCTTATCTACCATTTTAAGAAAAGCCTTAAGTTTATTTATAAAGAAATATGCTAGAAAAATCAAAGCCAATCCTACCAATTTTTCGTTCTTAAAAAATTCAGTGAGTTTAATAATATATAGTACAGCCATTATATTTATTTTTATTAAAATTCCGTATTTAAAATCCTTGGGAACAGCTTTGTTTGCTGGAGCAGGAATTTTGGTTGCCATTATTGGACTTGCTTCACAAAAGGCTTTTACGAATATTTTTAGCGGACTATTCATATTAATTTTTAAGCCATTTCGCATTGACGACATTATTGAATTTGGAAACAATCAAATGGGAGTGGTTGAAGAAATTACTTTGCGACATACCGTCATCAGAGATTATGAAAATAGGAGGATTATTATTCCAAACAGTTTGATAAGTGATGAGATTATTGTAAACAGCAGCATTGCTGATGAAAAAATAAGAAAGCATATTGAGTTTGGTATTAGCTATGATTCAAGCATTGATAAAGCCATAGAAATCATCAAAGATGAAGCTGAAAAGCATCCTTATTTTGTGGATACTCGAAGTAAAAAAGAAACAAAAGATGGAGTCCCCGCTGTTATCGTTCGGGTTATTGGACATTTAGATTTTGCCATTAATTTAAAAGCCTATGTTTGGACCAAAAATAATGACAATGCCTTTGTATTAAAATGCGATCTTTTAAAATCAGTCAAAGAAAGATTTGATAAAGAAGGTATTGAAATCCCATTCCCCTATCGAACCATTGTTTATAAAAAGGACATTGAAAAAGAAAATAAAGAAGAGAATTCTTATCTATAATACGACTGGAAAAGTGTTTTTAATAACTTTGAGAATAATGTCGCACTTGCATCTTGAATTTTCGTATTTATTGGATTTGTAAAATGTAATAAAATATTATATATATTTGTGCTCAACTAACTTTTAGCCTATGGTTAATAAATAAACAAACACTTTCCGACCTACAGTTATTCAACTGTCCATCATGTTTTGTTATCGGGATAGCAAACCCTTGATGAAATAGTTTTTTTAGTTATACATTTAAAATTTAAAAAATGAAAAAGATAATGAGATTATCCGTTATGCTTATAGCATGTGTTGTATTTTCTTCTTTTGTTGATGTTCAAAAAGATAAAGTTTTAGTTGCTACATTTCAAGGTGTAGATGATAATGATAGATATGAATTTGAGGACGAAGATGAGAATATTGTATTGTTTGATGAAATAAATGAAGAAGTAGAAATTGATTTAGAAGATGAGGATTATATAGGTGTTACGTTTACTATTACATGGGATGAATATGAATTAGAAAATGAGGAAGTTGAAGAGTCAGAAGGAGAAAATGAAGTAATAGAAACAGAAATTGCAAATATTAAAATTAAGCGAATACTTAAACTAGTAATCAAAAAGTAGTCAATTTTTAAAAGGGTAAAAGTATTTTACCCTTTTAACCCTTTTAAATTGCAATAATTTATAATAAAGACATCGAAAATTCAATTCATATTATTGCAGAATATTGTTGTACATTTTATGATCTATTTATTGGCTCAAAAAATAAAAATCATCAATATAGAAGAGTCAGTATTCAAGTCTCCTTATCATTATTAATCTAGTAATCTATGTCAAAAATTGAATATAATGAGCAGTTTATCAGTACTGTTGTCCCAAAAGGTTTGTTGATCGCAGTTGGTGGTAATGAAGACAAAGAATATGATTTATATGTCTTGCGAAAAGTTGTTGAATTATGTGAGAAAAGCCCTGTTAATATAGAAATCATTACTACGGCGAGCGAAATGCCTGAGGAAATGGAAGAAAATTATAGCATAGCCTTTCATAAAATTGGCAATAATAAATTTCAGTTTATGCACATTCATAAAAGGGAGCAAGCAGAAGAAAAGAAGTATTTAAAAAGAATACATGAAGCAGATATTATTTTTTTTACGGGAGGAGATCAGCTTCGAATCACGAGCATTCTTGGAGGAACATCATTCCTAAATACAATCATTCAAAAATACTACAAAGAAAGATGCATTGTGGCAGGAACAAGTGCAGGCGCAACAGCGATGTCTCAAACAATGATTTATGATGGGGAAGTCTCAGAAGCCTTGTTAAAAGGTAATGTTAATTTAACTGCAGGTATAGGCTTCATCAACAATGTAATCATTGATAGCCATTTTATTAAAAGAGGACGCTTTGGACGTTTAATGGAGGTCATAACTTCCAACCCAAGCTATTTGGGTGTTGGTTTGGGAGAAGACACAGGGATTATTATCAGAAATGGATATATTATTGAAACCATTGGAAATGGTTTGGTCGTCGTTTTTGATGGAACACACATTCATCATTCCAATATTGCTGAAATTGAGCTTGGTGAGGCTATTGTGGTAGAAGGGATGCTTGTTCATACTTTGGTCGAGGGATATGGATTTAATTTGCAAAAAAGACAAATTATTAAGCCAACAGAATGGGGAAAATATACAAAAAATAAGCAAAATGAAAATAATTGAAATACGTGCCCTTAGAGGTGCAAATTACTATTCCAGATATCCTGTTATTTATATGCAAGTGGATCTTGGGGAACTGGAAGAAAAACCTTCAGATACTATTTCTGGGTTTAAAACAATGGTTAAGAAAATACTTCCATCTCTTGAAGAACATAAATGTTCTCTTGGTTATCGTGGTGGATTCTTTGAACGTCTTGAAAGAGGAACTTGGGCAGGGCATATTACAGAGCATGTTGCCATTGAATTACAATGTCTGGCGCAAATGGAGGTTGGTTTTGGAAAAACATATAGCACTGACGATTATGGAATATATAATGTAGTATATAGATATAAGGATGAAGAAGCAGGAATAGAAGCAGGGAAATATGCTTTGAAAATAGTTAACAACTTATTTCGTAATAAGTTAACTGAAATATCTCCTATTGTTAATCGATTAAAGGAAATCCGAGAAAAAAATCTTCTTGGTCCTTCAACTCAATCTATTGTTGAAGAAGCTAAAAATAGATATATCTCCGTAATGAGATTAAATAAGGACAGCTATGTTCAGTTGGGTTATGGTATTTATCAAAGAAGAATACAGGCTTCAATCATTGATAGTACTTCTGCTATTGGAGTTGAAATAGCGGATGATAAACAGTGGACAAAAGAATTATTATCAACTATGGGAATCCCTGTTCCAGAAGGTTATAAAGTCGAAACAATGGAAGAAGCAATTAAAACTGCTGAAAAAATTGGATATCCAGTTACAATAAAACCTATTTCGGCCAATCATGGGAGGGGTATTACCACAAATATTTTAAACGACACTGATTTAGAAACTTCCTTTCAAAATGCCAAAGCATTTAGCGAATTTCTTTTGATTGAAAAATTCCTACCTGGTCCTGATTATAGGGTTCTGGTTATTGATGGGAAATTCACAGCAGCAGCGAGAAGAGATCCTGCTTTTGTTGTGGGTGATGGAACATCCACCATTCAGCAATTGGTAGATGCTGTCAACGCTGACCCCAATAGGGGAGTTGGGCATGAGAAAATACTCACTCGCATTAAAATGGATAATATGACAGAGCGTCTTTTGGATCAAAATAACTTAACACGTTATTCTATTTTATCTAAAGATGAAAAATTTTATCTTAAATCCACAGCAAATTTAAGTGCAGGAGGAATAGCCACTGATGTAACCGATGAAATACATCCAATGACAAAAATGATTTGCGAACGGGTTTCTCAAATAATTGGATTAAATGTAATTGGTATAGATATTATAACTACCGACTATAAAGTTCCACTTTCAGTTGACAACGGAGGAATTATAGAGGTAAATGCTGCTCCTGGTCTTCGTATGCATCATACTCCCTTTAAAGGAAAACCAAGAAATGCAGCAAAAGCAATAGTAAATATGCTTTTCCCTCCAGGAGCTAAGCATGATATACCCATTGTGGCAGTTACTGGCACTAATGGCAAAACAACTACCGCTCGACTTATCTCCCATATTATAGGTCTGAATGGGAAAAATGTGGGTATGACTTCAACGGATGGTATTGTCATTGGCAATAATCTTATTGTTAAAGGGGATTATAGCGGCCCCGAGGGTGCAAAAATAGTATTTATGGATTCTTCTATAGATCATGCAGTATTAGAAGTAGCAAGAGGAGGAATTCTTCGCAGAGGATTGGGATACGAGGAAAGCGATGTTGCTGTGATAACAAATATTTCTGAGGATCATCTCGGTGAAGGAGGAATTAATACCCTCGAAGACCTTGTAAGACTTAAAGGCTCCATTGTTGAAGTAGTGAAACCGAACGGGTTCTCAGTATTAAATGCAGATGATGAATTGGTTCTGACTTTGAGAGAGCAAGCAAGGGGACAGATCATTTTATTTTCACTTAAGGATGATAATCCTGAATTGGTAAAGCACCATGCTAATGGAAATATAATTGTCACTATTAAAGATGGTTCGTTAATTATTCAAAAAGAATCTCTAATTTCAATTGTTGCCCAAGTAATTGAAATACCACTCACATTTGGTGGTATTGCTTTGTTTAATATTTCAAATACTTTGGCTGCAGTTGCGGCAACGTATGCATTGGGATTAAACGAAGAACAAATAAGAGCTGGCGTTATCAGTTTCAGCCCATCCATTGGACAGTCTCCAGGAAGAATGAATATTATAGATATGGGTCCATTTAAGGTAATGGTTGACTACAGCCACAACGTTAGTGCAGTTAAAGCTATTGGACAAATGTTGCCATTTATTTCTACCGGAAAAAAAATTAGAATGGCTGTAGGTACAGGAAATCGTAGAACACAAGATATTGTTAAATTTGGAGAGAGTCTTGCCGAGTTTTATGATTATATTGTCATTACAGACACTGACCCACGAGATAGAGCCCCCGGAGAGACATGTAATTTGGTGCAAAAAGGTCTAATTAAAAAAGCTTATTCAAAAGAAAATATTTCTATTATCCTTGATGGAAGAGAAGCCACACAAAAAGCCTTGAAAATGGCATCTGATGGTGATATTGTAGTTCTGCAGGCAGACGATATCGACCAAGTTATTCAAGATGTGATGGATTATAAAATAATGCTTGCTGAAAAAATGCATCTAACTTTAAACCTTTTAAAATGACCAGGATTTCTATTGCTATACATGGGGGTGCAGGTACAATTTTAAAAAGTAGCTTCACTAATGAACAAGAAGCGGCTTATCGCAAAGCTCTGCAAAAAGCATTGCACGCTGGTTATACAGCCCTCGAAAAAAAGAAAACGGCAGTTGAAGCTGTAGAATTAGCACTTATTGAATTGGAGAACTCTCCATTGTTTAATGCAGGTAAAGGTTCTGTATTTACGAATAAAGGCACTCACGAAATGGATGCTTCCATAATGGAGGGGAAAGATCTTAATGCTGGAACAATCACTTTAGTGCATAACATAAAAAACCCTATTTCATTGGCAAAACTAGTGATGGAAAAGTCTGAACATGTTATGCTTGGGGCGGAAGGAGCTATGGAATTTGCTAAAAGGATGGAATGTGTCTTTGAAGAAGATAACTACTTTTATGATGAATATAGGCATCAACAATGGCTTGAAGCAAAGGAATCAAATGTTGTTCAACTTGATCATACAATTATTAAAAACAATAAGATTGGTACTACAGGCGCAGTAGCATTAGATGTTTTTGGAAATCTTGCTGCTGGTACTTCGACCGGGGGAGTAACCAACAAAAAATTCGGAAGAATAGGTGACAGTCCGATAATTGGTAGTGGAACATACGCTAATAATCATACCTGCGCTATTTCTTGCACTGGTACTGGAGAATTCTTTATCAGAGGAGTGGTAGCCTATGATGTTTCTTGTTTAATGGAGTATAAAGGCTTAAGTTTATTCAATGCCTGCAACGAAGTAATTAACAATCGATTGGTCAAAATAGGTGGAGATGGAGGATTAATAGGTGTTGATACAAATGGAAATATTGCTTTATCATTCAATACGGAGGGCATGTATCGTGCTTACAAACAATCCGATAAATCGGAAGTCATTGCTATTTACAATGAGTAAGCCATTAGCGCTAAACCCACAACTATACTTTTAATCAATAAACTTAAAAGAGTCGACATTTTAAACATTAGGCATTAACGCAGTTAAATAAACAAATATGGGATTGTTCTCCTTCTTAACCAAAGAAATAGCCATTGATTTAGGCACCGCCAACACTATTATTATTTATAACGATCAAGTTGTTGTGGATGAACCATCTATTGTAGCATTGGAACGTAACACAGGAAGAGTGATTGCGGTAGGTAAAAAAGCTATGATGATGCATGGTAAAACGCATGATAACATTAAGACCATTCGACCTTTACGTGATGGAGTAATTGCGGATTTTCAATCTGCGGAATTCATGATTCGTGAATTTATAAAAATGATTGATACAGGGAAATCATTATTCCCACCTGCATTAAAAATGGTGATTTGTATTCCATCCGGTATTACAGAAGTAGAAGAAAGAGCCGTTAAAGATTCGGCAGAACAAGCAGGAGCTAAAGAAGTAAAGCTGATACACGAACCTATGGCTGCTGCTATTGGAATTGGCATTGATGTTCTTGAACCTACCGGAAATATGGTAGTTGATATCGGTGGAGGAACAAGTGAAATTGCTGTAATTGCATTGGGCGGAATTGTAAATAATAAGTCTATTAGAATTGCCGGGGATGAACTTAATGCAGATATTGAAGAATATATGCGTAAACAGCATAACATAAATATTGGAGAACGAACCGCTGAACGTATTAAAATTGAGGTTGGTGCCGCTATGCCCGAAATTGAAAATCCACCAGATGAATATGCTGTACATGGACGTGATATGCTAACCGGAATTCCAAAAGAAGTTAAAGTAAATTATTCGGAAATTGCTCGTTGTTTAGATAAAACAATTTCAAAAATTGAAGCCGCCGTATTGAATGCACTTGAAATGACACCACCAGAATTATCAGCCGATATTTTCCGAACCGGAATTCATTTAGCTGGTGGTGGATCTATGCTTCGCGGATTAGATAAACGACTTCATCAAAAAACAAAATTACCCATTCATGTTGCAGAAGATCCATTAAGAGCAGTTGCACGTGGTACTGGTATTGCACTTAAAAACTTTGATAAATTTACATTCCTTATTAAGTAATCGGGGATGGCTAAACTCATATTGCAATAATCTGAAATGCGCTATTTATTTGCTTTCCTTTGGAGACATAATTTCTTTATATTATTCGTAATACTTGAATTAATTGCCTTCGGATTAATGAGAAACAATAATAATTATCAGGGAACAACAATAACTAATTCAACAATCAGAAAACAAAGTGGCGAGTAGTAATAACATTAATTCTATTATAAATAAAACTAATAATAGTATTAAGAATCCTAATTATGATAGTATATGTTGATAAAGGACTGTGAGAAATGCAAGGGGAAATATGTAAAGGATTTAAAATTAAACCTAAAAAATAAAGGTATTGTAGATTCGACGAAGGTTTTATTGTTTTTATGTACAATAGATGAAAAATGTAAAAGCCATGCGGAGTTTTCTCAATTTAGTAATGCTGTTTTATTTTTATTACTTGAAAAAGAACCAGAGTTAACCATAGAATTACTATCCAAATATAAGTTTCAATTAGATTATATTCTTGAGATGATAAGTCAACCAGTTAATGATGGAATCGATTTGAATAAAGTGGCTAATGAGTTAATGAAAGTAAATAAAAATATAGAGCTAAGAGATTCGATTATTAATGCCATACCTAAGCATTAGTCTTTTTACGTTTTATATTGTATATCGATACTCTTATCCGATACCAAAAAAGTTTTAAAACAAACCTTCCATTTTTCTTTTTATTTCTTCAAAATCAGGGTTAACATCAAAAACAACTGATGGTTTTATATAATGAAGTTTAGTAATATTTTTAAACCTTGCTTCTCCCCCACCAGTAATATTCAGCATAATCAAAGCATTTTTTTTAATTCTGTTTTCTTTCACTTCTTTTATCAAAGTAGCAGTTGCCACAGCCGCAGCGGGATGTATATCTATTCCCTCGGTTTTTTCAAATAATGCGCTTGCTGTTCGGGCTTCTTCATTTGTTGCAGTTAGTACATCACCACCATTATCTTTCAAAGCATCATATAATCCACCAGTAATAGAATATGGTGGTCTTCTGTTTGAAAGCACTTTTGCATCAATTTCATCAACTAATTTTTTGGCAATTTCATCATCAAAAGATAAGTCGCGTGAATCTGCTCTCCATGCATCCTGAAGAGGTTTAAAAGGATGATTTTGAGAAACCATTAATTTCATTTTTCTATTTCCAAAATTCCCGTCTTTTAATAATCTCAGATTGGCTTCCCAAGCAGCAACTGCTCCGGTTCCGCTACCTACAGCCTGAAAATAATATTCAGGAATTTCTCCAATATGTGTTGCAGCTGAAAGAACGGTTGTTCCCATACCTTCTCTTCTGGCAACATTTTTTGCTCCCCCTTCCGGGAAAAAACGATCTAATTTACACACCAAATTCGAAATATGAATTGCATCATAATAATCACTTCCTGTTTTGCTTACAATGAGTTTTACACAATCATTAATTGGTTTATCCAGCCACATTTCGTTATTAACATAATCTTCGGGAACACAAAGTAATAAAGGAATATTATTATCTGAACAAACCTGAGCAAAAGCACGTGCAGTATTTCCTGCAGAAGCTACAACCAAAACTTTATCTGTATGAGAATTTAATCTTCCACATACAGTATAAGCTTCTGTTTCTTTAAAAGAACATGTTTTCATTTCTATTCCTTTTTCCGGCCAATAACCATTAAAAGTTATGTAAAGATTTGAAAGACCTAATTCTTTTGCAAGACCTTCACTTTTATATGTAAGCGGAGCGTAAGAACCTATTAGCATTTTATTTACAGGTAACCAATCGGCAAATTTATAAATACCAAAACTTTCATCTTTTACTTCAAGCTTTTCCTTTTTATAAACCGTTCTTATTAATCCCGGCTTTTCTTCACCCGGTGCTTCAAGTAACCAACCTGTGTCTTCAAATATTTTCCCTGATAATACTGATTTTAACTTGTATTCTGTTTTATTAATTGATTTAATCATAATGTTATTTTATAAATAGAAATGCAAATTTATAAAATTTTTATATGGAATATTCAACAAATTAATAGTAATATCAGAAATTTTGTATTATATTTACTCGCTAATTAAAATGCATCCGTTACAACAAAGCATGAATACAATTATCTTTGATGTATTATTAATAATCTTTCCAAAAACAAATAAACTATGCAAATAAAAAACAAAATCCAACAACTTGAATGGCATTCTGTACGACGTTGGTCCACAAGAGAATTATCAAACATCCGAAAAATCATTTTCCATCAGGAACTTGGAAATAGCACAATCGAACAGGTAAATTCTTATCACATCAAGCCAAATCACATTTCCGCAAATGCCTGTCCACATTTTGCTTATCATTACGGAATTCGAAAAAATGGAGAAGTTATTCAGGCAAATGAACTCTCGAGTATTACCTGGCATTGTAAAGGACAAAATTCTTCGAGTATAGGAATTATGCTTGTCGGAAATTTTCGGGGTAATGGAAACGAAGATTCAAATGACGACCCAAGTGCAGAACAAATTAAGTCGGCTGAGGAACTTTCAAATTATCTAATTGATGTTTTCAAACTTAGCAAGCAAGATGTTTTCGGGCATTATCAATTTGGTAAACCATATTGTCCGGGATATAAAATGCAGGAATGGATTGAAAAATTCAGGAATGACATTACCCTCATCGACAATGTTTCTTCAATTGAAAAATCAGTTAAAGAGATACAAAAAAGACTTATTAGTCTTGGATATGCTGCAGGCCCTGTTGATGGAATGATGGGTGTAAAAACACGCTTTGCAATACGAAGATTTCAAACTGATAATTTACTTGAAGTAGATGGAATAGTTGGTCCTCAAACATGGAAAACCTTATTATTACTAACCAAAAAATCATAAACAATGAATTCTACAGAATATAATGAAAAAACAATAATCGGTGAAAAAGGATTTTGGCAAAAATGGATTTCCAAATTTCTTTTTACCATTATAAGCGTAAAAGTCTGGGGACTAGTTGCCGCAACCTGGGTATCAACTTATCTATTATTAATTCATAACAAATTAGTTATTACTGAAGGACTTGATGATGGCATACTTTCTAGCGGAATATCCGGTGCACAATGGTTAACATTTAATACAACAATTTGGGCATTAATATTTGGTATGAAAGAGATTTTCAGGATAACTGAAAAGAAAAATAAAGATGAACAACTAGCTTTGGAACAGCAATCAAAATCAAAAGAAAAAATTGCTGCTATTGTTGCAGAACCTGAAAATAACTCTGCAACAAAAATAACGAAAGAAGGATTAGAAATTGTTGGTGAAGAACCTGATAATATTTAAAACTTAAAATCATGTCAAAAACTATAAAATACATAATAATCGGAATTATAATATTGGCTATATTATTTGTAATTGGTTACTTTGCTAAAGAAAATAATTCCCCGGGAAGTATAATTGCAGGTCTGGCAGGAGCATGGGCCGCATTCAAATCAAAAATATTTTCAACAAATAGTCTAAAAGAAAATATTAAAGAAGTTGAAGATGAGCACTCATTAAAACGCGAAGAATGGGATAATATAAAAAATGAATACAACAGTAAATTCAATGCTATTAAAGCACGAATGGATTATCTTGATTATACTTCTGCGAAGATTTCTTCTCAAATAAGTGCACTTGACGAGGAAGGATTAAAGAAAATTAAAGAACTTGAAAATATTACTCGCGAAGAAAGATTGAGACTGCTTAATGAGCTTTGATGAAACAATAAATTATTCATCACACAAACCTATAAAAGGAAAATTGCGTGGCTTAGCATAAAACGTTTTAAATCAGTGAGACTTTAATTTTGTGAAGCAAAATTATTTAGTCGAACTGATCCCGAGCATAGTCGAGGGATCTCAGGGGTTATATTCCCCGCCGCTTGCGGTGAAGAGCTTCATTTTTTCGTCAAAAACATATTAAAAAAACCAAACACATGAAAACTTTATTATCATTAATCTTAACATTAATTATCTCAATTTCATTGTTTTCTCAAAATAATGAAAACCGAACAGGATATATTGATCCCGGGCAAACATACACAAACACCTTAAGTGATACTCTGGTTTATATGCCTTTACAGAAAGTTGATAAAATATTAAAAATGAATATTCAATACAGTATTGCAACACAAAAAGTCAGTTTACTCGAAAAACAAATTTCCACAATTCAGGAAAGGGTTTTTCTTTCAGATAGTGCAATTGCAATTAAACAAGCTGAAGCAGAATTCTGGAGACTCAAATTACTGAATAATGATTTTAAACTTGAAGATCAAAGAAAACTTAATCTTATTCTGGAAGATGACAAAAGACGATTGCGAAATTCGCGTTTATACTATTTTGTTGGGGGTGCATTAGCAGCAACAATAGTTTATATTGGGATTAAATAAATTAGCAACTTTCTTTTTCTTAAATAAAACACTAAATCACTTAAAGGTAGAATAAACTTTTTAAGTCATGTTGTCATATATGTTTTATTAAATATAATATTGATTAACACTTATTTATCATCTAAAAATAGATTGGCATAATTTTAGAGCATGAGAAAAGAATTAAATCAAAAAATAAAACATACATATTATGAGTAATAATTCAGAAAAAACAAAATGCCTGATTATAGGATCTGGTCCTGCCGGATACACTGCTGCAATTTATGCTGCAAGAGCAGATTTAAAACCAATTCTATATGAAGGGCTTCAACCGGGAGGACAGCTTACCACAACAACAGAGATTGACAATTTTCCAGGATACCCAAAAGGAATTGAAGGAACAACAATGATGGAAGATTTGAAAAAACAAGCACAAAGATTTGAAACAGATGTAAGATTCGGTATTGTTACCGATGTTGATTTTTCTGAACGTCCTTTTAAAGTTAAAGCTGATGATGGAAAAGAAATTATTGCAGAAAGTGTAATTATTGCGACCGGAGCTTCGGCCAGATGGCTGGGTATGGAATCTGAAAATGCATACAGAGGTTATGGTGTTTCGGCATGTGCAACTTGTGATGGTTTCTTTTATAAAGGCCGTGATGTGGCAATTGTTGGCGGTGGAGATACAGCGGCTGAGGAAGCTACTTATCTTGCCAAATTATGCAAAAAAGTTTACTTAATTCATAGACGAGACGCGTTAAGAGCTTCAAAAGCTATGCAGAAAAAAGTTCTTGACACACCAAATATCGAAATTTTTTGGGATCATATTCCAAAAGAAATAACCGGAAAAGAAGCAGGTTTTAGCAAAGAAGTTACTGGTGTAATTCTGGAAAATGTAAAAACAAAAAAAGAAACAAAAATTGATATTGAAGGATTTTTTGTTGCAATTGGTCATTCTCCAAACTCACAAGTTTTTAAAGGACAAGTTGAAATGGCTGATACAGGATATATTAAAACCGCACCGGACTCAACCAAAACAAGTGTTGAAGGAGTTTACGCTTGTGGTGATATTCAGGATCATGTTTACCGACAAGCAATAACCGCAGCAGGAAGTGGATGTATGGCTGCTATCGAAGCTGAAAGGTTTTTAGCTTCTTAATAAAAATGTATTTATAATTTTAAAAGCTGTTTGGACTTTAGGTTTAAACAGCTTTTTGTATTTTTACTTTTTATTACTCTTAAATTTTAATGTTATTAGTAAAAAATGAAATGAATTACATTGGAGTAAAAAGCTAATGAAGACAAGGGGAAGTAAAATAAAAACAGCATCTTGGGTTGGTATCTATGGAAATGCAATTTTGTCTATTGCAAAAATTTCTGTTGGAATAATTGCCGGAAGCTTAGCCGTTGTAGCTGATGGTATAGATTCTGCAATCGACATCCTGACTTCAATAATAACACTTATCGCAGCATATTTTATTACAAAACCACCAGACATAAAACATCCCTATGGCTATCAAAGAGCAGATACCATAGCAACAAAAGCACTTTCATTTATAATATTTTTTGCCGGAGCACAACTTGCAATTTCAACTGTAATGAATTTAATCGAAGGTGAAATTCGTGAAATACCATCCGTAATTGCTATTTATGTCACTCTTATTTCCATAGTCGGGAAATTATTACTTGCCGTATATCAATTCAAAATCGGTAAAATAACAAAAAGTCAAATGCTAATTGCAAATGGGAAAAACATGCAAAATGATGTAATAATTTCTATTTCCGTATTGCTTGGTTTAACATTTACTTTTGTTTTTAAACTTCCTGTTCTTGATACTATCACAGCACTTGTCGTGAGTATTTGGATTATGTATGTTGCATTTAAAATTTTTATGCAAACCAACATCGAATTGATGGACGGAATAGAAAATACTTCAATTTATAAAGATGTTTTTAAAGCTGTTGAGCAAGTAAAAAATGCTCATAATCCACATAAAGTTAGAATACGTAAGTTAAGTAATAATTATATAATTGAGCTGGATATTGAAATTGATGGTTCAAAAAATTTAAATGAAGCTCATAAAATTGGGCATGAAGTAGAAAAAAATATAAGAAAAAATATTAAGAATGTTTATGAAGTTTTGATCCACACAGAACCTTGTGGCAATGTAGATAAAGATGAAAAATTTGGTATTTCAAATAAAAATATTGATAATTTAAATTCATAAAATAACAGCTAAAAATATTAATTAATTTTTTCTATTTGTAAATATATTCTCTTTCCAACAGAATTCTAATAATAATTTTCATATCCAAAAAAGTGTTCATAATCTGATTAAGGTTTTATACCTTTGTGGCAAATTTTGATACTAAACCCATTACTTTATGATAATCTTTTATAAAGGCACAAATAGCATTATTTTTGTAGTTGAGACAAAAAAAGATCTCACTCAAACCGATAAGAACAAACTTTCGTGGCTTTTTGGAGATGCTAAAATAATTAATGAGGAAAACCTTAATGGATTTTTTATCGGACCCCGTAAAGAAATGATTACTCCCTGGAGTACTAATGCTGTTGAGATTACTCAAAATATGGGAATAGAAGGAATCTCAAGAATTGAAGAATTTATTCAGGTTGAAGACAAAAATACTGATTTCGATCCAATGCTTAAATCATCTTTCGAAAATCTAAATCAGGAAGTTTTTACAATCGACATTAAACCTGAACCAATAAAGTTTATTGATGATATTCAGGATTATAATTCTAAAGAAGGGTTAGCGCTTAGTGCCGATGAGGTAAAATATTTGGAAGATTTAAGCAAAAAACTAAATCGTAAACTTACCGATAGCGAGGTTTATGGTTTTGCCCAGGTAAATTCTGAGCATTGTCGGCATAAAATTTTTAACGGAACTTTTATTATTGATGGAGAAGAAAAAAAAGATTCGCTTTTCACTCTCATCAAAAAAACATCCAAAATAAATCCTAACAAAATTGTTTCAGCTTATAAAGATAATGTAGCTTTTGTAGTTGGACCAAAGGTGGAGCAATTTGCTCCAAACACTCAGGATAAAGCCGACTATTTTGCAATAAAAGACATAAATACAATTATTTCACTAAAAGCGGAAACTCACAATTTCCCAACAACTGTTGAGCCATTTAATGGAGCTTCGACTGGAACAGGAGGCGAAATCAGAGACAGAATGGCAGGAGGAAAAGGAAGTATGCCTTTAGCAGGAACAGCGGTTTACATGACCTCATATCCCAGAACAAAAAATGATCGAAAATGGGAGCAAAAAACCGAAGCCAGAAAATGGTTATATCAAACACCAGAAGAAATTCTTATTAAAGCATCTAATGGTGCCAGCGATTTTGGCAACAAATTCGGACAACCATTAATCTGCGGAAGTCTTCTAACTTTCGAGCATTTCAAAAATTTGAAAAAATACGGCTATGACAAAGTAATTATGTTAGCCGGTGGAATTGGTTATGCGAAAAAAGAAGACAGCCACAAAGATATTCCTGAGGAGGGTGATGTGATTGTTGTTCTTGGAGGCGACAACTACAGAATTGGAATGGGCGGCGGTGCTGTTTCTTCAGTTGCGACCGGAGAATTTGGCAATAACATTGAGTTAAATGCTGTTCAGCGTGCCAACCCCGAAATGCAAAAAAGAGTTGCAAACACAATCAGAGCATTGTCAGAATCTGATAAGAATACAATAGTTTCGATTCACGATCATGGTGCAGGAGGACACTTAAACAGCCTTTCAGAGCTGGTGGAAGAAACAGGCGGAACAATTGAAATAAATAAATTACCTATTGGTGATCCTACCCTTTCCGACAAGGAAATTATTGGAAATGAATCTCAGGAAAGAATGGGGATTATTATCAAAAAAGAGGATTTTAGTCTGCTAAACAGAATATCGGAACGGGAAAGAGCACCGATTTATTCTGTTGGAAAAATTACCGACGACATGAATTTTAAATTCATCAATAAAGATAATAATTGTCCGATTGACCTGAAGCTCGAATATTTTTTCGGAAAACCTCCAAAAACAATTCTAACTGACAAAACAATAGAAAATGATTTCGACGCAATTACTTATGATGAAAATAAATTGCACGAATATCTGGAAAATGTTCTACAACTCGAAGCAGTTGCTTGCAAAGACTGGCTCACAAATAAAGTTGACAGATCAGTAACAGGAAAAGTTGCCAAACAACAATGTGCAGGAACAGTTCAGCTTCCTGTAAATAATGTTGGAGTGATGGCTCTGGATTATCAGGGGCAAAGAGGAATTGCAACTTCTATTGGTCATGCACCAATTGCGGCACTTGTTGATCCTGCCAAAGGCTCGGTTCTTTCAATTGCCGAGGCTCTTACAAATATTGTGTGGGCACCAATTGAAGATGGTTTAAGCGGGATTTCGTTAAGCGCAAACTGGATGTGGCCTGCAAAAAATAAAGGAGAAAATGCACGCCTTTACAAAGCTGTTGAAGCTGTTAGTGATTTTGCCTGCGAGCTTGGAATTAACATTCCGACAGGAAAAGATTCTTTGTCGATGACACAAAAATACAGTAATGACAATATTGTTTATTCACCGGGAACAGTTATTATTTCTGCGGGTGGCGAAGTTAGTGATGTTAAAAAAGTTGTTAGTCCGGTACTTTCCGATGATGAAAACTCACAATTGATTTACATCGATCTTTCAAAAGATAAATATTGCCTTGGCGGAAGTAGTTTTGCTCAGTCTGTTAACAAACTTGGAAACAACACTCCTACTGTTAAAAACACAAAATATTTTATTGAGGTTTTTAATGCAATCCAAAAACTTATTCTCGAAAACAAAATTATTGCAGGACACGACATTTCTGCAGGTGGAATGATAACCGCACTTTTGGAAATGACTTTCACTTCAAATAAAATTGGTTTGGAAATTGACCTTAGCGGTATTCAGGAAAAAGATTTAATCAAACTTCTTTTTAGTGAAAACCCAGGTATTATTATTCAGGTTGATGATATGGATTTTGTTTCAGAAACTTTCAAAAATCTAAATATTGATTATCACCTTATCGGGAAACCTACTTCAAAAAGAACATTAAAAATAAAACAATTAGATAAAGAATTTAATTTTGATATTGATAAACATCGTGATATTTGGTTCAGCACTTCTTATTTATTAGACAAAAAACAATGTGGCGAAAAACTGGCTTTGGAGAGATTTAAAAACTATAAAAAACAGGAAATAAAATTTAATTTCAATCCTAATTTTTCGGGTTTGGCAAAACAATACGGTATTGATTTAAAACGCCGCGAAGAAACAGGAATAAAGGCTGCAATAATCCGCGAAAAAGGTGTTAATGGCGATCGTGAGATGGCTTATTCAATGTATCGTGCCGGGTTTGATGTTAAAGACGTTCACATGACCGACCTTATTTCGGGAAGAGAAAACCTTGAAGATGTAAACTTAATCGTCTTTGTCGGAGGATTTTCAAATTCAGATGTTCTTGGTTCTTCAAAAGGATGGGCAGGAGCTTTTCTTTATAACGAAAAAGCAAAAACTGCACTGGATAATTTCTACGCAAGAAACAACACAATGAGTCTCGGAATTTGTAATGGCTGTCAGTTAATGATGGAACTTGGTCTTGTTTATCCCGATCATAATGAAAAACCAAAAATGCTTCACAACGAATCTCATAAATTTGAATCGGGATTTATTAATGTGGATATTCCTGAAAATAATTCAATAATGTTAAGCTCATTATCAGGCAGCCGACTTGGAATTTGGGTAGCACATGGCGAA
>Ga0222636_1000128_pt1 | contig 44664 bp, 37 predicted proteins | sample AntAcemetagen141_FD_179811 | JGI IMG/M metagenome (GOLD analysis project Ga0222636, IMG submission 179811) | Saline water microbial communities from Ace Lake, Antarctica - #141 | ecosystem: Environmental > Aquatic > Non-marine Saline and Alkaline > Saline | place: Antarctica: Ace Lake...
GACTTTGTCAAGATGACCTTTTTCTTCAAGTTCTTTAAGAATTTCTTTTCTAACAACAAAACGGTCTTTTCCAACATAAAGCTCAGCTTTTTCACTTAAAGTGCCATTATCATTAAAAATATCAATTACATCAAGTTTATGTTTTATACCGATTTCATAATCATGAAGATCGTGAGCCGGAGTAATTTTTAAACATCCTGTTCCAAATTCTCTGTCAACATAATCATCTTCAATAATTGGCACCGAACGATTTACAAGAGGAACAATAACTTTTTTTCCTTTCAGATAAAAAAATCTTTCATCTTCAGGATGCACACAAACTGCTGTGTCACCAAGTATTGTTTCAGGTCGTGTAGTTGCAATTGTAACAATATCATCAGAATTTTCAACTTTATATTTCAGATAATATAACTTTGAATTTACTTCTTTATGAATTACTTCTTCATCAGAAAGAGCTGTAAGAGCTTTTGGGTCCCAGTTAACCATTCTCACACCACGATAGATCAAACCTTTGTTGTACAAATCAATAAAAACATCAATAACCGATTCGTACATCGATTCGTCCATTGTAAATTTTGTACGATCCCAATCGCAGGAGGCACCAAGTTTTTTTAACTGCTCGAGAATTATTCCGCCATGTTTTTCTTTCCATTCCCAGGCATGGTCTAAAAATTCCTTTCTCGAAAGATCAGATTTTTTTATTCCATCTTCTTTGAGTTTATTTACTACCCTAGCTTCGGTAGCAATAGAAGCATGATCGGTACCCGGAAGCCAGCACGCATTTTTTCCCTGCATTCTTGCTCTTCGTACTAAAACATCCTGGATAGTATTATTTAACATATGTCCCATGTGCAGAACACCGGTAACATTTGGAGGAGGTATTACGATGCAATAAGGTTCTCTTTCGTCAGGTAGCGACCTGAAATATCCTTTTTCCATCCAGTGTTCATACCACTTCTCTTCAGTGTTTGCAGGATTATATTTGCTGGGAATTTCCATTATTAAAACGATTTTCTACTGTTAATTTATGAGTTTGCAAAAATAGTAAAATTTATAGTAATGTTTTTTCTGATATCAAATTGGATAAATAATATCAAATTTGGATAATTGGGTTTTTTGTCTATTTTTGTAAACCATTTAAGAAATTAGAAACAAATAATATTAATAATTAAAATTTTAAATTTATGTTAAAAGGACATCCGAAAGGACTATTAGTAGCCTTCTTTTCCAATATGGGAGAACGATTTGGCTTTTACACCATGATGGCAATCCTTGTTCTTTTTCTTCAAGCGAGATATGGTTTATCCGAAGAAGAAGCAGGAGGTTATTATAGCTGGTTTTATTTTGGTATTTACGGTTTAGCTCTTGTTGGAGGACTTATTGCTGATGCCACTAACAAATACAAACTAATAATTTTATTAGGAATTATCATTATGTTCTCCGGATATGCCATTATGTTTATACCCGGATTATCTCTTACAGTTACATTAGTTGGATTGTTTATAATTGCCTTTGGTAATGGACTTTTTAAAGGTAATCTTCAAGCAGTTGTTGGACAAATGTATGACAATCCAAAATACTCAAAAGTACGCGACACTGCCTTTATGATATTTTACATGGGTATTAATGTAGGTGCTTTTTTCGCACCATTTGTTGCAACTGGAATAAGAAACTGGTTTTTGAAGACTCAAGGATTTTTACATGATGGCAGTCTTCCTGCTATGTGCCATGCCTATCAAAAAGGAGAATTATCTGATGTTGCAGCATTCCAAACCCTTGCCGATAAAGTTAGTCTCAATGGAGCAATTACTGATCTTGGAAGTTTTGCTGAAACTTATATACAATCCTTCTCAAAAGGATATAATTATGCTTTTGGAGTCGCTGCCGGAGCAATGGTAATTTCACTACTGGTTTATGTGTTCTTTAACAAATATTTACCGACAAAAGAAAAACAAGTAAAAGAAGTTAAAGTTGAAGCTGCATCAAAAGATAAAGTTAAAGGAATGAGTAAAAAGTCTGTAGCTGTTATTGTATCCTTCATAATTGGAATCGTAGTTGCACTTATGATTTACCTTCCCACAGGAAATATTGATGTTGCATTTGCAGTTGGTCTTTTTGTTGTTTTTGTTGCATGGCTTCTTCAAGTTTCAACAAAGGAAGAACGCCCTCGAATATCAGCACTTCTATTAGTTTTTGTGGTTGTGATTTTCTTCTGGATGTCATTTCATCAAAATGGTTTAACACTAACATTATTTGCCAGAGATTATACTGTAAAAGCAGTTGATCCTTTCACAAATGTATTCTTCAATCTTGATTCAATTCTAGCGTTTATTGGTGCTATAGCAGGATTCTTTATTTTAATCTTACGTAAAAAATCAATTGAGAAAATCATTGGATTAGTAATGTTATTAGGCTTAGGTTATTTAACATATTACTTTATTAGTTCTGGTGATTCATTAAATTCAATTGCACCTGAAATTTTCCAATCTTTTAATCCATTATTTATTGTCGCATTAACGTTTCCAATAATGGCATTATTTACATGGTTGAGAAAAAGAAAAATTGAACCTTCTACTCCTAAAAAAATTGGTATTGGTATGATTATAGCTGCTTTTGGCTTTGTTATAATCCTTGTTGGTTCACTTAATCTCGTTTCTCCACATGAATTACAATATGTTGATGAAATGGGAAAACTACAATATAATCCGGTACCGGACTCTTCACGTGTAATGCCATACTGGCTTATTAACAGTTACCTTATTTTAACTATTGCTGAGTTATTCCTTAGTCCTATGGGATTATCTTTTGTTTCAAAGGTTGCACCTACTAGATTCCAGGGAGTGATGCAAGGTGGATGGCTGCTTGCAACAGCAGTTGGTAACAAGCTTTTATTTGTTGGAAGTTACTTCTGGGGCAGACTTGATTTATGGCAACTTTGGGCAATTTTTATTGTTTGTTGCGTTCTTTCTGCAATGTTTATTTTCTCAATAATGAAACGACTTGAAAGAGTAACTAATTAATACCTTTTTAAATAATTTTAACAAAGCCTCTCAATAGATTTTTGGGGGGCTTTGTTTTTTATATTTACTTTTATAAGATGAATTATCCATGGAATCACGACAGACGTTTTAATGCTTATTCCAATTATTTTAAAACCATTTTTGGTGAGAGAGTGCAAAAAGTATCTATCGATGCAGGATTCACCTGCCCAAACAGAGATGGTTTGTTAGGTAAAGGTGGATGCACTTATTGTGATAATAATGCTTTTAATCCTTCGTATTGTTCACCAAAAAAAACTATAAAACAACAAATTACTGAAGGTATTGAATTTCATAAAGTAAGATATCGTAAAGCAAATAAATACCTTGCATATTTTCAACCATATTCTAATACTTACGCTCCTCTCGAAAAACTAATTAAAATTTATGATAAAGCCCTCAGTATTCCTGAAATTGCCGGTTTAGTAATTGGAACTCGTCCCGATTGTGTTGATGATGAAAAACTAAATTATTTCAGCAAATTATCAAAAAATAATTATGTAATAATTGAATACGGAATTGAATCGTGTTATAACAAAACTCTTGAAAAAATAAACCGGAGACACACTTTTGAACAAGCTGTTGAAGCAATAAAAAAAACTTCCCGGAAAGGAATAAAAACCGGTGCTCACATTATTTTCGGATTACCTGGTGAAAGCAGAGAAAAAATGCTTGAAGAAGCAAAAATTCTTTCTAAACTTCCTCTAAACAATATAAAATTTCATCAACTTCAAATAATTAAAAATACCGTCATGTCGCAGCAATATAAAGCTCACCCCGAAAATTTCAATTTCTTTGAGCTCAAAGAATATATTGATTTTATTATTCGGTTTCTCGAAAGATTAAATCCAAATTTTGTGATTGAAAGGTTTGCCGGAGAAGTACCTCCTCGTTTTCTTGACGGGCCGGGATGGGGTTTAATACGTAATGATCAAATTTTAAATCTAATCGAAAAAGAACTAAAAAAAAGAAATACATATCAGGGAAAGTTTTTCAAAACATAGAATTTCAAACTTTCCCTTTCAAACATGCAACTTAATTACAATTGTTCCATTAATTTATTCCAACTTTTTTCTTTCGTACGAACTCGTTTTACATTTTTGTAATTTCAATTTTTTATTAATTATTATTTTATTAAAAAAAAACATACTTTTGTTTAACTGAAAAAATATTATTAACCAAAATTTATTTATTATGAAAAATTTTACATTCTTAATTACGGCCATTACATTTTTAATGGTTATGTCCTTTCAATCATTTTCTCAGACTGTTGAGTTTGAAGATAATTTTGAAAGCGGTACTGCAAATTGGGTACTTACAGGAGATTGGGATTTAACAGATGCTCAATCTTATTCACCAACACATTCTATGACTGATAGTCCCGGTGGAAACTACTCTTCAGATCAAGACACTTATTGTACAATGGCTGCAGGTGTTGATCTGTCAGATCCAACAATTTTATCAGCTAATGTTGTCTTCGCTGCAATTTACGACATTGAAACAAGCATTGATTTTGACTGGGTAAAAGTTCAGGCATCAGTTGATGATTTTTCTACATTTACCGAGCTTGGAATTTTTAATGGCGAAGGAAACCTTACTCCTTGGATTGAGTACACATACTCACTCGGAGCTTATATGGGTTTCAGTAGTGTTAAAGTTCGTTTTCACTTCCATAGTGATGCAGGATATGAAGTTGACGGAATCTATTTCGATGATTTCATGATTACTTCAAGTAATGTTGATAATGCTGCACCTTATATTGGATATGACAATCCTCCAACATTTTATGAAGGAGTTCTTGATGATTATGTATTCTCAACTCAATTAATTGATGTATCAGGTATTCAATCAGCAAAAGTTTATTATCAAGTTGAAGGTGGTGATTGGTTAAATGTTGATGGTACTGTTATTATTGATGATTATTATGAATTCATTATTCCTGCACAATCGGCAGGTAGTATGGTTGTATTTTACGTTGAAGCTATTGATGCTTCACCAGATAATAATATTGCTACAACAGATGATTATAAATATATTTCAGGTGAATATATTTTCTATGATGATCCTGAAGTAGCATTTTACACAAATTTAATGGCAGGAGGCGGTGCAGCAGTTGTATTTACTTTAGATGATCCTACTCGGATTGTTACAGGATTAATAAGAAACTATCAAGATCAAAGCAATCCTCCAAATAAAAATTTCATGTTCCATGTATGGACAGCAGGATCAAACGGACCCGGATCTGACCTTATTACTCCTTTTGAAGTTGTTCCGGCAGCAACAATTGTAGATCCAAACCCAATGACCGTAATTGATCTTAGAGATTATTCAGAGGAATTAAGCCTCTCACCAGGAGACGTATTTATTGGTATCACTATTCCTGAAGACACAGTTAAAATTACTATGGCCACTCTTGCTGCTAATCGTTCATTTTCATTATCAGGTGGTTCATGGGGAACATCAGATTACGATTTTCATTTCAGGATGGTTACTTGTGGTAGTACTGTGGGAATTAACAACAATCCAACAAAAGAGCTTGAATCAGCTATTATGTTCCCAAATCCGGCTACTGATATTCTTTATATTGATAGCAAAAATGAAATTCTGAATCTGAAAGTTTTAAATACAGCAGGTCAAATGGTTTATAATAAAAATATAAACTTATTAAAAACACAATTCGAAGTAAGCAGCCTACAGGCAGGTATTTACTTTGTTCAAATAGAAACCGTTAACGGTATTTCTACTCAAAAAATTATTGTTAAATAAACATATTTATCATTTATTTCAAACCCCGTTTTATTTTCATAAAACGGGGTTTTTGTTTTAAAACAAACTACTCTTACAATATAAAAAGCAGATAATAATTTCGATTAAAAAAAAAAATTGTGTTTTACCCTTTTTTTTTTATTAAATTTGAGCAATAAATTAAATTATTCACAAAAATTATTAATTATGAAAAAATTTACTCTATTTGTTTTTGCTGTATTTTCAGCAATGTTATTAAGTTTAAATGTCAACTCGCAAACTATCCTTGCTGTTGACAGAGACGGAAGTGCTTGGGCACCTGAATCATTCACCGACTGTTGGCCTATGTATCAGCAATCATTGGATGACAATGGATTCACTTATACTTATTTTGAAGTTATTGATGGTGAAGAAGATGGACCAGACCTTGCAACTATGCAAGAATACGAAATTGTAATAGTATGGTGTGGAGAAATTTGGGCTGGAGGAAATACACTAACTGACAATGATGAAGCAAATCTCGCTGCTTTTATGGATGGTGGAGGAAAAGTATTCCTATCTGCTCAAGACTGGCTATGGGATAAATATCCATCAGCAGGTTCTTTTGCTGTTGGAGCATTTCCTTTTGATTATTTCGGTATTTGGAGTGTTGAGCAAGATAATTGGGAAGTTAAAGCTCCTGCTCTTGCTTCTGCCGAAGGTGCAACCGGAACTGTTGTTGAAGGGATTGAGTTTCTCGTTGAGGATATCTTTACTGTAGAAGAGAAAGAAGGTTTGTATATTGATGAAATAACAAATTGGTTTGGAGTGCCATTTTTTAATATAACTGATCCAACTCCAGGCGGAGTTTGTGGTGTTCAATTCGAAAGCGGTGATTTTAGATCTGTTTTTACAGCTTTATCATTTGCCGGAATTACAGAGCCCGAAAAAAGAACCTTATTAATGGCTAATATTGTTGCTTTTCTTTGGGGTTCAGTTGGTGAAAATGAAATTTCTTCATCAAATCCTCAAGTAAATATTTATCCAAATCCAGCTATTAATTATGTTAGCATAAATTCTGAAATCAATATTATTAATGTTGAGATTTATAATATTGTTGGTCAAAAAGTTTTCAATCAGAACGATCCCGGAAACAATTTCACAATTAATACTAATGAATTCGAAAGTGGTATTTTCTTTGTCAGGATTACAACTCCCAAAGGATATCAAACACAGAAATTAACAATAAAATAATACCAATAAAATAAATTAACTTTTGTAAAATAGCAATAGAGAAACACAGCTGTGTTTCTCTATTGCTATTTTACTACTGTGTTTATCTCGTTTTTATTCTTTTCTTTTAGGGTATCGCTTTGCATTCTTTAATGCTTTACTAATAATCCATTCCAATTGTCCATTAGTACTTCTGAATTCATCAGCAGCCCATTTTTCAACAGCTTTCATCAAGTCTGAATTAATTCGTAATGCAAATGGTTTTTTATTAGACATAATTCCTGAATTCGGAAAATTAATTATTTTTTATAAAATCAACTATCTCATCAGTTAGTTTACCTTTCACAATCAAATCCGAATGATTATAATTTAAAATGTTTTGTTGTCTGTCTGCAACAGTTTCTTTAAAAATATGGATCATACCTTTTATTATTTTAAATTTTGCATTTTAACATTTAATCATTTTAACATTTAATCATTTTAACATTTAATCATTTTAACATTTAATCATTTTAACATTTAATCATTTTAACATTTAATCATTTAATCATTTTAACATTTAATCATTTTACCATTAATCAATGTTCCACTAAATTTGTAGTTTCACCTATAAATCTAATGATGCAAAGTTCCTGTGTTAATCACGGGACTTGCATCTTTATCAGAGCAAAGAACAACCATTAAATTACTCACCATAGTTGCTTTTTGTTCCTGATCTAGTTCTATAAGTTTTTTATCTTTCAATTGATCAAGAGCCATTTCAACCATACTTACTGCGCCTTCAACAATTTTAAATCTAGCTGCAACAATTGCAGTTGCTTGCTGGCGACGTAACATTGCTCCTGCAATCTCAGAAGCATAAGCAAGGTATGCTATTCTTGCTTCCATAACATTAATGCCGGCAATTTCGAGCCGCTCACGTAGTTCTTCTTCAAGAACGTGATTAACTTCTTCGCCACCTGAACGTAAAGTAATTTCTGCTTCTTCGTCATCAAAATTATCATAAGGATAATGTCCACCCAATTTCCTTACCGCAGCTTCGCTTTGTATATCTACAAAATGACTATAATCATCAACATCAAAAGCTGCTTTATAAGTGTTTTCAACTTTCCAAACCAGCACAACTCCGATCATAATCGGATTACCCACCTTATCGTTAACTTTAATAGGTTCGCTATCAAGATTCCTTGCTCTCAACGAAATCCTTGTTTTTGTAAAAAAAGGATTTACCCAAAAGAAACCGTTTTTCTTAATAGTCCCTTTATATGCCCCAAATAAAACCAATACGCTTGATTCGTTTGGGTTTACAATTACAAAACCTGCAATACCAAACAATCCAAATAATATAAAAATAGTAAGGAAAATCATTTTTGCAAAAATGACACCTAAAACAGGTATTATTATCATTAAAAGAACTATAAATAAAGCAATATAACCTGATGCCGGAGAATAAATTTTTTCTTCTTTCATTTTATTAAATTTTAGTTAATACTATTATGATATTAAATTGATATCACAATATTACAACAATTTTAATGCTAAGTCAAGTTTTTAGAGATTTTTTTTGGGGAAAGTAACATATTTCAAATATATTCATATTTGTACCTGTCCTGTCTTCGTCGGAAATAAGCATCAGTCGGAGGATGTATAATAAAAATGAAAGTTTGTGAATAGCAATTCTCATACAAAAGATCCAATAATTTATGTATGTTTGCATCTTCAAAAATCATAATTAATGAAAAAATACAAACATTTGTTTATTGACCTTGACCGCACTATTTGGGACTTTGAGAAAAATGCAGCAGAAACATTTCACGATATTTACAATAAGTATAAATTAAAAGAAAGAGGAGTTGAAAGCCTTGAGTTATTTACAAAAACTTACAAAACACATAACGATCTGCTTTGGAGTTATTACAGGAAAGGCGAAATTTTAAAAGAAGTTTTAAGTGTTCAACGATTCGAAATGACTTTAAATGACTTCGGAATAAATAATCTTTTGCTCGCCAAACAAATTGGAGATGATTATATCAGCATCAGTCCTTTAAAAACAAATTTATTTCCTTATTCACACGAAAGCCTTGCTTATTTGAAAAGCAAATACACTTTACATTTAATCACTAATGGTTTTGAAGAAGTTCAGCAAACAAAAATTGATGTCTCTGACTTAAGAAAATATTTTCATAAAATAATCACTTCAGAAGAAGCCGGAGCCAAAAAACCGGAAAAACAAATTTTTGAGTTTGCTTTAAAAAAAGCAAATGCAAAACCAGAAGAAAGCATTATGATAGGCGATGATTTGAAAGTTGATATCCTTGGTGCCAAAGCATTTGGAATAGATCAGATTTATGTAAATTTCGAAAGGATTCCTCATTCAGAGGACGTTACATTTGAAATTGATTCATTAAAAAAATTGCAGGAAATTCTTTAGAAAATAAGAAAACCTGATTTTTAATATTCAAATCAACATAAATTACAAATTCACTATTTCTTGATATAATTTCTCTTTCTTTCAAAACAAAATACTACTTTCGGAATATGATTGCTATTGATGAATATAAACTCAGGAGCGAATTAAAATTTCGTACAAGCAGAAGCAGTGGGCCAGGTGGTCAATCTGTTAATAAACTTTCCACGAAAGTAGAATTATTATTTGATGTTTGTAATTCAAAAGTTCTATCTGAAGAGCAAAAAGAAACTTTATCAGAAAAATTAAAAAACAGAATAAATTCTGATGGAATATTACAACTAAGTTCTGAAGAAACACGCAGTCAATTAAAAAATAAAGAATTTGTTATTGAACGATTTTTTCAATTATTAAACAAAGCCCTGAAACCCGAAAAAAAGAGAATCCCTGTAAAACCAAGTAAAGCATCAAAAGAAAAACGACTTAAGAGTAAAAAAATAAAGTCTGTTTTGAAAGATTCAAGAAGACAACCAGAGATTTGAGTTTTGGGTTTAAAAGTTTTCAATTTACCTGAAACTTGCGAGGACAGTTACTCCTCCCCTAACCTCTTGATTAAGTTCAACATTAATTTTTGCACTAAGTGGAACAAGGTGATCTACTCTTGAACCAAACTTTATTATTCCCAATTCGTCGCCTTGCTTGATTTTGTCGCCAACGACCTTTTCTGAAATAATTCTTCTTGCTATAGCCCCCGCAATCTGACGTATCTGAACTTCTTGCCCTTTTTTATCTTCAAAAACGATTGTATTTCTTTCGTTAAATTTTGAAGATTTCGGATTATATGCAACGAAAAATTTTCCGGGATGATATTTTTGATATTTTACTGTTCCCCCTATGGGCGATCTATTTACATGAACATTTAGGGTAGACATAAAAACAGAAATAAAAAGCATTTTTTCATGGAAATATTCATCATCATTCAACTGTTCTATAGCAACAATTTTTCCATCAGCTGCACTTAAAATATTATTTTCATTAATTTCAATTTTTCTTTTCGGTCTTCTAAAAAACCTCACAACCATAAAATAAAATATAAAAGCCAGGGTATATAGAAAGTAATGAATATATGATTGCTCAGGAAAAACAAGATTTACTGCCAGCAAAATAACTAACAAAACTGAAAGTATTACTAATAAAACCGGATAACCTTTAGAATGAATTCTCATTTCAAATAAGTATAATTAAATACAATAATACAAATGGAGCAGCTATAAAAACCGAATCAAATCTATCAAGGACTCCACCATGACCGGGGAAAATATTTCCTGCGTCTTTAATTCTCAGACTCCTCTTAAGCATTGATTCTGTGAGATCGCCTATTGTGGCGGTAAAAACAATTATTATCGAAATAAATATCCAGTCAATAACATCAATGTCAACAAAATATTTTGATAATAAAAAACCAATTAGAACAGTAAAAACTGCACCTCCAATACTTCCTTCCCATGTTTTTTTTGGAGAAACACGCTCAAATAATTTATGTTTCCCAATAATTGAGCCGCAAAGATATGCAAATGTATCATTACTCCAAACAAGAATAAAAAAACCGAGTAAGAATGCTGTTTTTTCAACACCAACTACAAAACTTGGATTGAAAAAAAACATTAATAAAGACAAGGGTAATACAACATATAAGATTCCTGTTAGTATAATTGAAATATTATTTATTGGATTTTTATTTTTTAAGAACAATTCAATAATAAAGACAATAAAAAGTAAAGGAACATTAATTAAAAGAAATTTTACTTCCATAATATTAAAAGCACTGAGGGAAATTGAGACAAATAAAAATGCACCGAATAATAATCCAAAATACTTTTGAATTCCTATTTGTAGATTTTTTTTGAATATTTTAAAAAACTCCCAAAGCCCAAGTAAAGAAAAAATCAGAAAAAGAGCAGCAAAAGCCCACTTATTCCAGATTACTGAACCTATAACAAATGTTACAAAAAAAGCCCCGGTAATAGTTCTTATAATTAGATTTTTCACTTTTCCCTATAAATATATTAAACAATTAATTGTTCAGCTAAAGATTAATGAAATGACAGCATCTTTGCAATTTCCCATTTTAAAACAAATGTATACCATTATCCCATTACTACATTATTCCATTACTTAAATTACTATCATCAACTAAAAAAACATAAAGATCTTTTGGTCCATGTGCACCCATAACTAATGTTTTTTCGATATCTGCAGTTCTACTGGGGCCGGTTATAACATTAATCATTGATGGTAATTTTGAGGCATATTTTTCTTTTATCCCTGTAAAGGCATCTTTAAGATCAGGAACAAGTTGAGAAGTATAAGCAAGAATTATATGAATTTCGGGATAAAAATTCAGTCTCCTTCCTGAATCGTGCTTTGAAGAAACCATTGCACTTCCAAGACGGGCAATTAAATATTCGCATCTTGTAATACCTACTTTGAGGTTATGGAAATCTTCTGGTTTATCAGTATATAAAACATCTTCAGCATCTAATAAACATTTTATTTTCTTATCAATGCAAAATGGAGGTTTCCATGTATTTTTTTTAATCAACATTTTTAATGAAGAAAGGAACTCATTTTCATTTTCACAATAAACAAATTTTCCTGCAACTTTAATAAATTCTTCAGCAAAAGTAAGGTCAAGAGATTCAGTTATTTCATGATAAATAGGTTTTTCGTGATCGACATTCGGATAAGGGTTTTCCGATTCAGTCAACAAAGCATTCCTAATTTTTTTCAATATTTTCTCTCTCGAAGTACTTTCTTTCATTTTCAAATATTATTTTTTCTGATTTTCCTAATCTTTTGGTTTAGCAGTTTCATTTTTCTTTGTTTCACTACTTTCTTTTAAAGATATAGTTTTGTCAGAGACTTCTTTTTTTTTCGGTTTTCTTACAGCTTTTTTCTTTTTAATAGGCTCAAAAATCACTTCTTCTCTTTTCGAAGCCCAAGCCCGTTTTCCGAAGATTTTTTCCAAATCATTACTAAAGATAACTTCTTTATCAATAAGTTTTTCAGCAAGTTGAATGAGTGTTTCTTTGTTTTTCTTTAAAAGCTCAACAGCTCTGACATAAGCTTTTTCAACCAAAGCACTAACTTCAACATCAATTGTTTCAGCTGTTTTTTCGCTATATGGTTTTGTAAATGAATATTCTTGTTGTCCAGTAGAATCGTAATAAGAGATATTACCAATTTTTTTATTAAGTCCAAAATATGCAACCATATTAAAAGCTTGCTTAGTTACCTTTTCAAGATCGTTAAGAGCGCCGGTTGAAATTTTTCCGAAATTAATTTCCTCTGAAGCTCTGCCACCAAGTGCAGCAGTCATTTCATCAAACATCTGATCGAAAGTAGTAATTTGTCTTTCTTCGGGAAGATACCAGGCTGCACCTAAAGCTTTACCTCTGGGGACAATCGTAACTTTTACCAAAGGATGAGCATACTCAAGAAGCCAACTTGTTGCGGCATGACCTGCTTCATGAAAAGCAATAACTTTTTTCTCATCAGCAGTAATGATTTTATTTTTCTTTTCCAAGCCACCAATTATCCTGTCAATAGCATCCATAAAATCTTGCTTTCCTATTGTTTTCCTGCTTTTCCTTGCTCCTATTAAAGCTGCTTCGTTACAAACATTTGCTATATCAGCTCCTGAAAACCCTGGAGTTTGCTTTGCAAAAAATTCTACATCAACAGAATTATTAATTTTTAATGGTTCAATATGGACATTAAAAATTGCATAACGTTCTTTTAAATCCGGCAATTCAACATGAATCTGTCTATCGAATCTTCCTGCTCGCATCAAAGCTCTGTCAAGAATATCAGCCCTGTTAGTAGCAGCAATAATAATAACTCCTGCATTACTGGCAAAACCGTCCATTTCTGTAAGCAATTGATTAAGGGTATTTTCACGTTCGTCGTTTGCTCCAGTCATTTGATTTCTACCTCTTGCTCTACCAATTGCATCAATTTCATCAATAAAAACAATACAAGGAGCTTTTGCTTTTGCTTGTTTAAAAAGATCTCTAACTCTTGAAGCGCCAACTCCAACAAACATTTCAACAAAATCGGAACCCGAAATTGAAAAGAATGGCACATGAGCTTCGCCGGCAACAGCTTTAGCCAGTAAAGTTTTTCCTGTTCCGGGAGGACCTACAAGAATTGCTCCTTTAGGAATTTTACCACCCAGCTTAGTATATTTATCAGGGTTTTTCAGGAAATCAACAATTTCCATAATTTCTACTTTTGCCTCTTCAAGTCCTGCAACAGCTTTAAAATCGATAGAAACACTTGTGCTTTTATCAAATAACTGAGCTTTTGATTTTCCAACATTAAATATCTGTCCACCGGCACCTCCACCACCTTTGCTCATCATACGCATAATCAAAAACCAAACCCCCAAAATCAATGCAATCGGCAATACCCAACCAAGAATATCCATTCCCCAGTTACGACGAGTCTCCTGTTCATAATAAATTCTATCCACCACCGGAATATCTTTTTGAGTTTCTTCAAACCATGCATCAAATACTTCGGGGGAAGTAACATTATAATAATAATGAGGACCGGAACTCCCGAATCCTTTGCCTTTTACATCTTCGTATTTTGGTCTGGAAAGCTCATCTTTTTTAATATAAATCTCTGCTTTTTCTTTGTTTACCAAAACTATCCTCTCAACTTCTTTGTCTTTAAGCATTTCAATAACATCACCGCGTAATGCTTTTTTTGCATCACCGCCAAAGTCAATAAAATTCATTGCAAGAAATACTACGATGAGAATTCCATATATCCAATAAAAATTAAATTTGCTTTTAGGGTTTTCACTTTTCCCGAAATTAAAAAACTTTTTGTTTTTTGATTTATTTTCTTTTTCTGCCATTATGTCTTAATTATAAAAAACTAACATTTTTCTGAATCATAAATATTATCTTTAACTCTCTCTATTTCTGCATCTGCCCACAAATCTTCAAGGCGATAAAAATCTCTGTTAGCCTTTTGAAAAATGTGTACAACAACATCGAAATAATCTATCAAAATCCATTCCGCTTTTAAGAATCCCTCTCTGTGTGTTGGTTTAATGCCGGATTCTTTATTTATCTCTTCAATAACCGAATCAGCTATTGCCTCAACATGCGTATTTGAAGTACCATGGCAAATAATAAAATAATCGCAAACTGCATTTGAAATTTTTGAAAGATTAAGCTTAACAACTTCCAATCCTTTTTTTTCACTCATACCTTTTACTACAAGCTCAGCTAATTCTTTTGATGAAATATTTTTTTTCTTCTTTGCCATTAATGTTATTAAATTCAGAGTTTATACGATTTTGTTTAAACAGATTAATCTGCAATAAATTAAATGCAAAAGTAAGTATTTTTATAATGATTTTTAATTCTATTTTGTTTTGGGCTATATATTATTTTGATGTACTATAAATGAAAATGTTTTTGTAATATCTTAAAGCAATAATGCTCTATTTACTATCAACATCACAAAAAATGCAATCATTATTATTCAGGAATTTCTTATCCTTGCTTCTCTGCAAAATAAGGTTAATAAGGTTTGTGGGGTGGTCATCATGTTTTTCTACTAAGGTTTAAGTTTTTGAAGAATAAGGTTTTGGGGGAATAAAGCAATCCATAATCAACACCTTTATTTTATAAAAAAACACCTTATTTTTAAATTTTTAACCTTAATAGAAAAAATATTTATAAACACGGTTCAAAACCTTATTACCTTATTTTTTCCTAAGTTTTGTTGGTAATGTTGAACAAACAAATCGCATTCTTCCGTGAAACTCATTTTTCTGTGATGTTCGGGCTGATTTAGGATATATTTGCATACTTTATCAACATCTGATTTTGAAACGGAAAATGATGAGGCTGATTTTTGCCATGTAAAATTTTTCTTGGCAAGCTTATTTTCATTGATAAAACGTTCTGAACTATTAGCAATAATAGTAGCTAAAACGTTTTCCGAAATATTGGGTGAACGAGAAACAAGAAAATGTATATGTTCAGGGTTGGCATAAATAGCATATAATTTTGATAAATTGTTGTTTACAATTCCTGTAATGTATTTCTCTATTCGAGTTCTGTTTTTCTCAAGTATGATGGGTATAAAGATTATTATATTCGATTTTCATATAAAGAGTGTTTTATAATAGTCTATTGTTAAAGATAGTGTTTATTTTACTTCCAGCACATCAAAATAATAATTAGCCTTGTTTTGTAATAAATAAATGCATCATATTTAAAAATCAATGCAAGTCATTTATGATAGCTTGTAAATCTATGACTTTTTTTTACTACAAAGTTTTATTTTACTAAAGTTGATTTTTATTAATTTTGAATAAAATTTTATCAAAATGAATATTGGCAATCCTATAATTGAACTCGAAAAAATTGATTCAACAAATAAGTATGTTTTAAGACTACTTGACGAAAATAAAAGATTTGATGAAGGTACTGTAATTGCTGCTGATTTTCAGTATGCAGGAAAGGGACAGGATAAAAATCAATGGGAAAGTGAAGCCGGAAAAAATCTTACTTTGAGTATTATTCTTCAACCAATCTTCATGAAAATTGAAAAACAATTCATGTTAAATAAAATTATTGCTTTATCTGTTTTTAGCTTTATTAACTCTTTTGGAATAAAAAACACTTCGATAAAATGGCCTAACGATATTTACATTGGAAACAAAAAAGTTGCAGGAATTCTTATAAATAATACTATACAAGGCAATTTATATGATTACTGTGTTGCAGGATTGGGAATAAATATTAATCAGGAAAAATTTATCAGTAATGCTCCAAATCCTATTTCAATAAAACAAATTAGTGGGAAAGAATACAACATAAATGAATGTTTGAATACATTATGCTCAATAACCCAGGAATGGTATAATAATTTGAAAAACGAAAAAACCAATATAATTAATACAGCTTATATCGAAGCACTTTTTCAATACAATAAATATTGCAAATATATTATAAGAGGAAAATCAGTGAAAGCAAAAATTACTGGGATTTCAGAATATGGAAGACTAATTCTTCAAACAAAAGAAAACGAAACATACTCTTGTGATTTTAAGGAAATAGAATTTGTTATTTAAGGATTGAGGATTCTTTTCTAAGCTATGATTGTACGGCGAAATGCTTCTTGATACTGGATATTGGTTGTTGAGTGTTGAATATTGAATGTTATCGGGTATCAGTTATCGGTTTTTGCTAACTTTATTATAAATTTTTAATACATCATTCTAAATTTTGAATTTTTCCTGTAGTTTTTCAATCATAATGTTAACAAGATTCTGCAATGGCTTTTTTGTCATCATTGCTAACATTGGGTTTAATTCGGCGTTAAAATGCAAACAAACCATAGAACTGTTTTCATTTTTATAATCAACAAAACATAAGAGTTCAAAAGTAAAAAGATTTTTTCCATGAGAAATAATCTTGATCTTTTCAGGAAATATTTTCTCTTTTATTTTCATATTGATATCTGACATTCCTTTAATTGTAAAAGAACAACTATCATTTTCAGATTTCCAATTAACGATCTGCTCAGGCATTAAATCCTGAAAATTATTAAAATCACTTAGAAAAGAAAATAATAATCCGGCAGGAGAATGAATTTCCTTTTTTTCGCTTTTTATATTTACCATACACTTTTCTATTTATAGAAACTCTAAGATTGTTCTGCTAATTGGTTATAGATTTATTTTGATTTGGGTATTGGAGTAATTAATATCAATATTTCCTTATTTCCAATCGCTCAATCCCCCAATCAATTAATCATTTCTCTCCCCATTTTTTAGGGTTATCACGCCATTTTATTAATGAATGAACATCTGCATCGCTCACATATTCATCTTCTACGGCTTTTTTGATAAGAGTTTCGTAATCAGATAAAGTAAATAGAGGCACTTCATATTTTTCGAAATTCTGTTTTGCAATTTCCAGATTATATGAAAATATTGCAATCATTCCCATCACACGGCAACCGGCATCGCGTAAAGCGTCAACTGCATTCAGGCTACTTTTTCCGGTAGAAATAAGATCTTCTATAACAATAACTGACTGTCCTGATTCAACAACTCCTTCGATTTGATTAGACATACCATGTCCTTTTTTCGACGAACGAATATAAACAAAAGGTAAACCAAGTTCCTGAGCTACAAGCGCACCCTGAGCAATTCCTCCTGTAGCAACCCCTGCAATTACATCTGCATCGCCAAATTCTTCGTTGATAACCTCCACATATTTCTGACGAATATAGTTTCTTATCTTTGGATAAGATAATGTAATCCTGTTATCGCAATAGATTGGAGATTTTAATCCTGATGCCCAAATAAAAGGATCGTTATTATTCAATTTAATTGCTTTAATTTGCAGTAATAATTCTGCTACTTTTATTGCAGTTTCTTCATTATTTTTCATGATGCAAATGTATAAAGTTTTTATTTACGATAAGACAGTCATTTTTACAGAAGATGTAAACACAAAAACTTCCGATGAAAATGAACAAATAACTAAGTTTGAATCAATATCAAACTTACTTTCTGATTTTGAGGTTTTTATTTCAAATCCTAAAATTAACAAATTATTTGTTTTTAATAAAAAAGATGTTAATAAAATTTTTGAAGAATTCCTTTCTAATTTTCCGATAATAGAAGCTGCAGGAGGAATAGTAAGAAATCCGGAAAATAAACTTTTATTTATTTACAGATTTGATAAATGGGACCTTCCAAAAGGACATATTGAAAAAGGTGAGACCCCTAAGATAGCTGCCAAACGAGAGGTTGAAGAAGAAACATCAATTCCGGATTTAAAAATAATCAGGCAACTGCCCTACACTTTTCACTCATATATTTTACATGACAAAAGAGTAATAAAAAAAACTTTTTGGTTTGAAATGTTTACAAAATCCGAGCAAACTCCACAACCGCAAATTGAGGAAGATATTACAAAAGCTGAATGGATCCCAGAAAATGAAGTGAAAAATGCACTTCGAAATACTTATTTATCAATAAAGGAACTATTTTACAGAGAACTTTGAATTATAACTTTCCTGACCCCGTAATCATTCTTTCCATTACCTGCCTTTATCAGATATAATCCTTTTCTCCAGTTTTCAACATTAACTTCGGCTTTTGTTTGCCCTTTAGGAAGTTTAATCTCTTTAACTTTTATTCCAAAAATATCAAATATCTCAATTTTACAATTATGAATATCGAATGCCGAACACCGAATTTTGAATTTTGAAGTTGCAGGATTTGGATATACTTCCATTTTTGAATAAAATTGATTTTCATTTACTGAAAGTATAGAATCTTTATGAATTTTAATAAAGCATGAACGAGGATCCTCTGAATAATTATAAACTCCTGCGATATATAAATAGTCCTTTGAATAAATGATATTGTTTCCATCAAGAGAGTTATCTACTAAATATTCTGAAATGATATTACCCGAATAATCTAATGTGTTAATATAACACTGATCAGATGAATTACCAAGTATAAATAACTTTTCTGAAGATTCTTCTTTTGTAAATGACGGAAAATATCTGTTTGAATATTCATCGCAAAACATTATCTGTCCGGTATTATCAATTTTTGTAAAAACAGCTTGCATGTTTTTTTTGTTCATTTTATAGCCTACTGCTCCAAAACAATTATTATTTATCCTTTTTATTTTATGCAAATAAGGATCCATTCCTGTACATGATGAAGTTGAAATTATCTCTCCTTCCAAATTGTACTTTACAATATGTGAGTTAATTGAACTATACGTTTCAACTAATGCAAGAAAGGTACTGTCAGAGCAAGGTGTTATATCTTTAATATCCAAGAATTGCGAAGGAAATTTTCCTATAAAATTTCCTTCAGGGCTAAATTTTTGAATGTAACTATCAATAACTCCGGGGAAAAACGGGTCGTCATTTATAATAATTTCTGTAGCAATTATACTGGAATCTGGCATTTCAATTACTGACCCAAAGAATGATTCGGGGGATGGAGAAACAGCGAGGCATCCAACTGAGTCTCCGGATTGATTTATTTCAAGTAAATAATGGTTGTTAGGAATTAAAATATTACCATTTGATATTTGTGTTATACCGGCATACCAACGTATTTTGGCATCAAGATATTTTTTAAATATTATTTCTCCTTCCTCATTTAATGATACAACATAAATACCACTCTCAATTGTTATGTAAGTACCAACAATAATAAAATTGCCTGAAGATGTTTGTATCATATCTACTACGTACTTCATATTTTCATCAAGCAGTTTTGTAAATCCTGTTGGTTGAGCCTTTATTGATAATAATGGAATCAATAAGATTATTATTAATGCTATTATTCGTTTCATAGTTTTTGTTTTTTAATTTTTAAATTTATTAATTAACAACTACTTTCACACTACCCGAAATTCCATTTTCGGAACGTACTCTTACAAAGTACATCCCTTTCGTCCAAACTTCGGTATTGACCTCTGCTTTTGTTTGCCCCTTAGGAAGTTTAATCTCCTTAACTTTTATTCCAAAAGTATCAAATATTTCAATAATTCCTTTTTGAATATTGAATATCGAACACCGAATTTCGAATGATGATTTGGCTGGGTTGGGATAAACTCTAAGAAGAGCACTTCCGTTTTTTATTTCGTTTATTCCAACGCAATTATAAACCCATGTTAGTTTTTCTACTGACCACTCTGACTCACCGCAGTCGTTATAACTTTGTGCAGAAACAGCTACTTCTCCTTCGTATTGTTGATTCCAAGTTATATGAGCCAAAAGCGAATCCTGCAATATTGTTCCTGCTTCTTCAGGTTCTATTTTCCATTGGTATCCCCATGCACCTTCTGCAGTATTTATTTCATACATACTTGTTGAATCTGTGGTATAACAAAGTGTATCCGGGCCGGAGGCTTGGTTTGGGGTTTGGGGTTGGTATTGGGTGCAGTCTTTTATTTCTAATATCCATGCATCTATATCCGAATATCCATAAAGATCACATTCAACATCAAAAGTTGCACGAGCTGATTGAGCTGCAAGCACGAAATTATAATCGCTTTTCTTTAAAACAGTATGATTACCCCAAAGCCTTTCAGTTCGTTCACCTCCATAGCAATGCTGCCATTCCACTTCACCATTACTATTTAATTTAACTATCCAAATATCGGTATAACCAGGATCAATAGAATGATTACCTGATACATTTCCATCATTCGAACCTGTGTAACCAATTACTATATAGCCATTATCCTTAGTTTGTGTTATATATGTTGGATGTTCTAAACGTGTACCACCGATACATTTTTGCCAAATTATATTTCTATATTTATCTATTTTTACTACCCAAATATCATTAGTATGTTCATCACCGGGGATTCCATGAAAACCACTAACATCCTGATCATTGGAATTGGTTAAAGCAGCAAAAACATACCCATCATTAACCTCAATAATATCAAACCCCAAATCATTATAACTTCCCCCATAACAAAACTGTTTCAGTATGTTACCTTCCATATCTATCTCTACTATCCACACATCTGCTCCATAAGTTCCGAGATCAGGGCATTCAATCATCCCGCCTGATTCATAATGACCTCCAATCATTAAAACTGTGGTATCCGAAGTTAATTTTATCTTAATTGCATTATCCTGACCTTGATTGCCGAGAGTTTTTTCCCATTCTATAGTACCTAAAGAGTCTATCTTGCATAGCCATATATCATTTGCCCCAAAATAAGTACTTACGTCACCACCGGCATACATTATTCTACCCATCATTATCAATCCACCATCAAGTGTTAACAGAGCATCTCTTGCGTAGCACGAAAGATTTCCATAACAGTTTTCCCAAATTATGTTACCTGTTTCAGTAATTTTTACAATCCAAAAATTCCTTGGTCTGCTGTTTTGTACATCTCCATCTTCTGAAAATGTATGATTAAAAAGATATAATGTATTATTATCAATTGGTATTATTTTATGGACTCCATCTCCTTCGCTTCCTCCATAACATCTTTCCCATATTACATTTCCAATGCTATCTGTTTTAATTATCCATGCATCAGTTTTATTATGATAATTAGTAATATTTTGACCCCCTGAACTAATTTGAATACCAATATAATAACCATTTTCCCCATTGTGTATTATGCTATAAGCATCATCACCTTCTTCAGTACCAAAACACTGTTGCCACGAAATATGATTGATTTGAGAAAACGCCACAACAGAACTGAATAGAAGATTTATTAATAAACAAATAACTTTTATTTTCATTTTAATTAATTTTTAATTAAAGTGTTGCGGTTAAATTCCGCAACACTTAATTTAATAACACTTAATTTATAACAATCTTACCGGTTTTTGATAAACCATTTGATAGTACAGTATAAATATATACACCGCTTTTAACTAGACGTGTATCCCAAACTTGTTGACCTTGTTCTTCTGTAAGAATAAACTTTTTTATAACATTGCCTGAAATATCAGTAATTCTTATTAAACCTTCGGTTTCATTATTTGGCAATTCATAAGTAAATGCCACCCATGTTCTTGCCAGATTGGGTGAAACAGACACTTTTGGCCCGAAAGCTTTATTAATAGAATTTCCAAATGAAGTATTACTATTCTTAAAAAAGATACTATCATTTGTAGGCATACAATCGCAAAAATGATAATTATAGGCATAACTTAAAATATTTTTTGCTATATTTTGAGCACTTCCCGTACTATTGACAGCATAATCATTTAGTATGGCAATATTCGAACTGTCAAGCCCGGTAATATTTATTCCTGCTTGTTTCCATCCATGCTTCAATAGAACTATATTTTTATAGTCATTGTATTCGACAAGTTCATCACCTTGTAATTCATATAAGGATGGTAGCATATAAAGTAATGACATTGCATTTGTTGTATCTCCTTCAGATAAATAGGATGCTATGATTTGTTTATCTGCACTCATACCACCTAAATTATCAAGCCAATTACGATATTGTATTAAATCAACTACCGTATCGCATAAAATACTACGGATAATATCCTGAGCTGATTGTGATTTGCCTGCATGAAATTCAGCAATATTTCGTTTCAGGATAGTTTTATAGGAAATACCTTGTGCTACCTGTCTAAGTATATTAATCATATAATCAGGCAATGGATTTTCCTTGTTTTCCAAATAACTTAACAATGTATCCTGCCCTAATTCATCAGGGTTAGCAGATAAGATTTCAAGTAAAATATCATCAGGAAATACATCAGTACGGTCCGAAGTTTCTCTTAACACTTCTTGTGAAAGATGTGGTGAATGACCAAGAAGCTGTGTCCTAAGTGCCCACATATCATTAGGTTGTGCTGTTTGTATGTCTATTAGTTCAACCTCAGTATCTCCACCATCTTCAAGAGATTCATATAAGGCTACAACAGAATTAAAATCACTTAGGTTTTCTGCATAATCTATTTCCTTTTGTAGGCGTTCGTCAGTAGTTAATTCAATTTGACCGCCACCACCATAGTGATCGGGGCAGTTATTGGGATTAACATTCTGATAATTTGCATGAAAAAAAATTGGATCCAACGTATAAATGTATTCGGGTTCTTCATTGGGGCAATTTTCACAGTAAAACCAGTTAATCATATTCCAACCTTTATTACTGAAATGCCATACTGCTGATGACGAAAAAGTATTTCCTGATGAAATTTGGTCGGTACCATGATCCGTTCTAATCATTGCATTATATGGATCTTCATCTGTTACAATGAAATCCACAGCATTGTTAGTATTTTTGTTACATTGATATTCTACACCTTCTTGATCATTATCTGAATAACGGTTTTTTCCTTCGGCATAATTACCAAAACTTAAACCGTCAAATGAATTACGGTAAATTATATCATGTACAGAAGGACAGTTAAAAACTCTAATCCCTACATATTCACCTTTAACTACTCCGGTTTTTTTTGTAAATTCATTGTCTTCAATAGCAAAACCAAAAGCATTATGAATATCAATTCCATATCCATAAGTAAAATCGCAATCACCACCACTACCTTGTATATGTCCTACTTCAAAATCAGAGTTAATAATAGTGGCATAGTTAACATTTGTATAAATTCCTGTTACATTATTTGTAAATTCAGCATCACACACAATAAAATTATATGCATAATCTGTTGATGATATAGCCCGGTAAAATCCATCAAAAGAACTGGGTTCGATAAAATTTGGATCACAAGGATAAGATTGAGGAGGAGGCATACTGCAAGTAGATTCTACAGAAAATCCGGCACCATACGCTGCAATTGCAGAGTTATAATTTGATACTCCATCAGTAGCGATACTTGTAAATATACAAGTCCTAAATTCAATTCCATTAACTCTGTTAAGGTCAACATGTTTGTAAAATGTTGAATGATCAATGTAATTGCTATTAATATCAAAAGAACAATTATTGAAATAACTTGCGTTTAACATCGGGTCACCGGTTATCGGATGAGTATTTTGGTAGGGAATAAAATGAACAGACTTGGTGTTGTTAATAAATGAAATACCGTTTTCAAGATCAGATCCATTTACCTGAACAACACCACCGGATGAAGTCCAGAGTATTACTCTTCTATCTCTATTAGGATAATTACAAGTATAAAGTGAAACAGCATTTTCAGCGTTAGATATTACACTATTATTTTCAAGTACAATCCTTCCCTGCAAATAATTTCCATATTGGTCTCTTTGTGGTTGGTTTGAAACACCCGCTACTTCTACTCCACGCCATTTTTCAAGACAGGGTTCAAAATAATCTAATGTTGAACCATTAACAGTTAAAGAAGCACCGGGTTCAATTACAATACGTGCATATTTTCCAAAATACAAGTTTGAGTTTGTTATTGTTACATCAACACCGGCAGAAATTTTAAAGCCTTTTTGATAAGTTCTGCTTCTTATTTCATTCCATTCTGAAGGTTCATAGTTAGCTATTGTAATTATCTCGAAGACATTGATGTCGAATATATCTTCATCAATTTCAAAATCTTCAGTGAATATCTGCCCATGTGCATCTTGTATTTCTACAATATAATTTCCTTTACATAAATTATAAATGTGGTTAGTATTAGTAGCTATTATTTGTTGAACTGCATTATACCATGTATATTGGTAAGGACTTTGTCCGCAAGTAATGTCATCCTCAATTATCCATGCTTCTCCATCACAATGGTCTGGGCAAACATGTTTTAATTCAACTGTGGCAGATAAGGGACAATGTGTTCTGCTGTTTTCGGGAAGGATGAAATATTTAAGATTATCAAATTCACGATAAGTGGATACAATATAGCCTTCTGAAGTTGCTGAAATGTCAAACACCTCAGGTTCAAAAATTTCTGTTTGCATATTTATTCTACCTAAATGGTATCCATCGTTTGATACTGCATAGATATTTCCGTCAGGTGCTGTTTGTAAAAATGTCCTTCCATATTCTCCGTTTGAAGTTATTGAACCTATAACATTTTCCGTAACGTAATTTAATGAAATAATTCCTGTATCAGTACAAGATGCATATAAAACACTGTCATTTATGCTTGAAAACTCAATGCCACCTATACGTCCGAAATTAAGATCAATAATTTTGGGTGTGCCGTTATTTATAACTACAATTTGGTCAACTTTCACTTCACCATGTGTCCATGCAATAATATCATGACCATCGTCATCAATTTTTTGTTCAAGGTTGTAAGCATCAAAATCTTCTTCAGTAATTCCTAAATGATCACTATCAATTATTACAATTTCGTTTGAAATACCGGCTGAATTAATCGTCCACCTGCGCAGACCTGCATCAGTCATGCTTTCCCTATTTCTTGCTGATTGAAATAAATACCTTTCATTATTTTGCAAATCTGTAATTGCAAAAGCAGAGTATCCATGAGAAAAATCTGAATATATAGTCAATTCTTCAGAAATTGAAACAGTATTATTATTAGAATTATATGTTATCACATTATAAAGAAAATCTTTTGCTTCATGATGAACATTTTTTACAAAAAATGAATAGTATTCATTATTAGTTCCCGGTCTGTTAATAATCTGATATTCCGGCTGAAAAGTATAACTTGTATTCATCCAATTTGAATACGATGTACTTGTACACAAAAAATGGTCAAAAACATAAAAGTCCAAATTATAGCTGGCATTATATCCACCTGCTGCAATTTCGCAATAATTTGAATTTTCCATCAAAGAAGTATTTAAAGTAGAATATTGTATGCCATTTTCATAAAATTCCAGTAGAAGAATTGAATCTTCTGAAGGGATATTATAATTAAACTTTGTTGGCAGTACCCATTTTCCATACAATTCCTGGGCATTTGAATTGTTAGTAATTCCAATTAATAGTATTATAAATAATATGGTTTTAAGTTTTTTCATAATATATAGTTCTTGTGATTAATAATTGAATGTATTAAATTCTTTGAAAATTATTGCTAACCTTCATGTTGATTGGTTAATTAGTAAATAAAAATTGTTTATTCCAATAATTATTAATCACTTCAAACGAATTTATTCTTGCATAAGTAAAATATTAGTTTGTAATTACTGTAAAAATACTGATTTTTAACATTTTTCTGTATAACAAGTTTACTAATATTCAGATATACTATTTGAGAAAAGACTATTGGAAGAAAAAGCAAAACAAGGGAATAATCGTAAACGCTTGTTAATGTGGTTAATATCAATATGGGGGGTATTTGCCATTTTAAACAATTTTGTCTCTCTTAGATATAAACAGACTGATCAATCATTAAAAAAACATTGAAAACAAAATATATAAGAAAATAGAGTAGTAGTAGTAGTAATGTTTTAGTAATTCTTAAATATTAATATTTCAATAATATTAAATAATAAAAAATCAAAAATACATAAAAATCATGAAGGTTACAAGTTTTTAAGGAAATTTATTACTTTTGATTTTAATCGAAAAAATAATTATGAAACGAATCGCAGTTTTTCCGGGATCTTTTGATCCGATAACCAAAGGACACGAATCAATAATAAAACGAGCTATCCCTCTTTTTGATGAAATAATTATTGGAATTGGCGAAAATGCCGAAAAGGATGCATACTTCCCAATTGAAAAACGAATAGAATGGATAGAAAAGATTTTTTCAAATTATCCGGGTATTTCTGTTACAAAATATAAGGGATTGACAACAGACTATTGTAAAAAGGTAAATGCAAAATATATTCTCAGAGGCTTACGGACTTCTGCCGACTTTGAATTTGAAAGAAGTATCGGGCAGATCAACAAAAAATTATATCCCGAAATTGAAACAATTTTTCTTTTAACAACACCGGAACACACACCCATAAATTCTTCCATTGTTCGGGATATTCTAAGGCATAATGGCGATCCATCGGAGTTTATCCCCGATGAAGTGGATTTGTAAAAACGATTCAATATTTTATATATACTTTCGTTACTGATAAAAGAATTATCTTATGTGCAAAAAGATTTCGCTGACAATTACATTTTTGTTTCTAATAATTTTAGCTTTCGCTCAAACCACCATTATCAAGGGGACAGTAGAAAATTCCGATTTTCATAAAATTCGAATAATAACTTATGCCGATCAGGTTTCATACCTCGAAAAAACAATAGCTTCAGCTGAAATTGACAATAATGGAAACTTTTATTTAGAGTTAGATTTGCCGGAAACTATTTATTCATTTTTAGCAGTTGGTTTTCAAAAAGCTGAATTTTACATCGAAGCAAGAAAAACATATAATTTGGAAGTAATTTGTGAAAATGATGATAAACCATACTCTTTTACTGATCCTAAAATACTTGATATTAAAATTAATAATTCAAAAAAGTCGGAGCTCAATAACCTGATCAGAAATTTTAATTTTCTTTATAACAATTTTGTTATCAACAACTTTAATAAGCTTTATAAGCAAAAACAGAAATTTTTATTAGACACTTTAAAAAACAGAAGCAGTAAATTATTATATGCTTCGAATAATGAATATTTTCAAAATTTTGTGAAATACAAAATCGCCTCAATCGAACAAATGGCAGGAATAAAAAATAAAAAAACCATAATAGAAGAATATTTTATCAGTCAAAAAGTGCTTTACAATAATGTAGAATACATGAGTTTTTTTAATACTTCTTTCGAAGGTTATATAAACTCAAATCAGGGTATTTCACTAAATATTATCAGAGATATTATTAATAATAAAAATGCTTCGGCACAGAAAATTATTGACATATTTAAGAATGACAAAATTCTATCACGAGACTATCAAATTCTTGAACTTGTTTTACTTAAAAGTCTTACCGAATTATATTATACTCCAAAATATAACAGAGAAAATATTCTGAAAATCATTTCTGAGATTTCAAAAAATGCTAAGAATGTTCAAAACAAAGAAATTGCAGAAAACATTATTTCATCAATAAACAAATTAAAACCCGGCACAAAAGCACCCGGCTTTTCTCTTCCCGATCATAAAAAAAACCAAATTTCTTTGAGCGATTTCAAAGGAAAAAACGTATACATTAATTTCTGGAATTCTAATTGCGTACAGTGTATTTTGGAAATGGATTCTATTCAGAAAATAAAAAATCAATACAAAAACAAAATTGAATTTATAAGTATTTCTACTGACCGTCATCCCGAAAAAGCACAAAAAATTATTGCAGAAAAAAACTATGATTGGTTTTTTCTGAATTTCAATAATAACATTGAGCTACTTGAAAACTATAATGTAAAAATGCTTCCGGTTAATGTAATTATTGATTCGGAATCAAACATTATAAGCTGCCCTGCTGTGGCACCGGGCTGGGAATTATCCAAAGTAAGACTTCCATAATTATTATGGTTCTACTAAATATATTTTATTTGTAATGATAAAATGCTTAAATGCTTAAATATTTCATGAAAATTAAATCGTTGATAATAAATAACTTGATTATTAGAATATTAGGTTTTTTCATTTGCAAATTATTTTTATTTTAGCATTTAATCATTTTCGCATTTGTCAATGTTCCACTAAATTTATTTTAGTACTAAATAAGGAAGTTTGATTATAAGTACTTCATCAAAAATAATTAAAGTACTTTTGTTACAGTTTATGACGGATTGTCATAATGTATAAAGGAATGATTATTGATACTAATGACTCAATAATAAAATTGATAATAATATGTTAAGTGTTTTCAAAAAATTCGTTGGTACAAAAGCAAAGAGAGATTTAAAAATTTTAAATCCTATTGCTGATCATGTTGCTGAAGCATATAAAGACATTACAATCTTAAGTAATGATGAGCTTAGAGCAAAAACCGAAGAATTTAAAAATAGAATAAAAGAATATATTTCCGCTGAAGAAAATAGAATTGTAGAGATAAAAGTAAATATTAAGGAAGAAAAAAGTATTGAAAATAGAGAGAAACTCTGGGAAGAAATTGATAAACTCAAAAAAGAAAGCTACAATAAAAGCCAAGAGATTTTGGACCAGTTACTTCCTGAAGCATTTTCAGTAATAAAAGAAACCGCTAAAAGATTCACAGAAAATAAAACAATTGAAGTTACTGCAACAGAATTTGACAGGGAACTTGCAAGCGAAAAAGATCATATAAATATAAAAGGTGATAAAGCCATTTATAATAATTCGTGGGTTGCAGGTGGAAATATCATCAATTGGAATATGATACATTATGATGTTCAGCTTATTGGCGGAGCTGTTCTTCATCAGGGGAAAATTGCCGAAATGGCTACCGGAGAAGGAAAAACACTTGTTGCTACTTTACCTGTTTATTTAAATGCCTTGCCGGGAAAAGGAGTTCATCTTGTAACAGTAAATGATTATCTTGCAAAACGTGACTCTGAATGGATGAGTGTAATGTACGAATTTCATGGATTAAAAGTCGATTGTATTGACAACCATCAACCAAATTCCGAAGAGAGAAGAAAAGCATACCTTGCAGATGTTACTTATGGTACAAACAATGAATTTGGGTTTGATTATTTGCGAGACAATATGACCGGCAATCCTGATGAACTTGTTCAACGCCCTCATAATTTTGTTATTGTAGATGAGGTAGATTCGGTTTTAATTGATGATGCGCGAACACCTTTAATTATTTCAGGACCAACCCCAAAAGGTGATAAACAAGAATTTCATGAACTTAAACCCGCAATCGAATCACTTTATAGTGCTCAAAGAAAACTTGTAACCTCTATTCTTGCAGAAGCAAAAAACTATCTTAAAAATGAGGAAGACAATGAAAAAGTTAAAAAAGGCGGCGAACTAATACTTAGAGCTTTTAGAGGATTACCAAAACTAAAACCACTGATTAAATTCCTTAGTGAACCTGGAATGAAAATCCTAATGCATAAAACTGAAAGTTTTTATATGCAGGAGCAAAGTAAACACATGCATAAAATTGATGATGAGTTGTATTTTGTAATTGATGAAAGAAATAACTCAATTGATCTTACTGAAAAAGGTATTGATTTAATGACAAAATCGTATGAAACCCCTGATTTTTACTTACTCCCTGATATTGCGAACGACTTAAACGAACTCAATAAATTAGATATTTCCGAATCAAAAAAACTAAAAAAGAAAAATGAAATAATTCAAAATTATTCAATAAAATCAGAAAGGGTTCATACAGTAAATCAATTACTTAAAGCATATTCATTATTCGAAATAGATGTTGAATATGTAATAATGGATAATAAAATTAAAATTGTTGATGAACAAACAGGACGTATTCTTGAAGGAAGAAGATATTCTGATGGACTTCATCAAGCAATTGAAGCAAAAGAAAATGTGAAAGTAGAAGCTGCAACACAAACTTATGCAACTGTTACTTTGCAAAATTATTTCAGGATGTACAACAAACTTGCCGGTATGACCGGAACTGCTGAAACAGAAGCAGGCGAGCTTTGGGACATCTACAAACTCGATGTTGTTGTAATTCCTACAAACAGACCAATTGTTCGCGACGACAGAGAAGACTTTATTTTTAAAACAAAGCGCGAAAAATTTAATGCGGTAATTAACGAAATTGCTGATCTGGTTAAAAATAAACGACCTGTACTTGTTGGAACAACTTCTGTTGAAACTTCCGAATTATTAAGTCGTATGTTGAACCGTCAACGAATAAAACATAATGTGTTAAATGCAAAGCTTCATCAAAGAGAAGCAGATATTGTTGCTGAAGCCGGTATGGCGGGAACTGTAACTATTGCAACAAATATGGCAGGTAGAGGAACCGATATTAAATTAACTCCGGAAGTAGTTGAAGCAGGCGGACTTGCAATCATAGGAACCGAAAGACATGAATCCCGACGTGTTGACCGACAGCTAAGAGGTCGTTCGGGACGACAAGGTGATCCGGGTAGCTCGCAATTTTTCGTTTCTCTTGAAGATGATTTGATGCGTATGTTCGGCTCATCAAGAATTGCAGGGATAATGGATAGACTGGGACTTAAAGAAGGAGAAGTTATACAACATTCAATGATTACTAAATCTATTGAAAGAGCACAAAGAAAAGTTGAAGAAAATAACTTTGGGATTCGTAAGCGATTACTAGAATATGATGATGTGATGAACGCTCAAAGAGAGGTGATTTACAAGAAAAGAAGACATGCGCTTCATGGAGAAAGACTTGCAGTTGACATTTCAAATATGATGTACGATGTTTGTGAGAAAATAGTTGTTGAATATCAGGAACAGAGAGATTTTGAAGGTTTTAAAATGGAACTGCTTCAAACTCTGGCAATAGAATCTCCATACAACGAAAAAGATTTCTTTGAAACAAACTCCGATGAGATGATTGAAAAGCTTTTTTCTACAGTTTATCAAAATTATCAGAATAAATCGGAGATGATTGCTAAAAAAACTTATCCTGTAATTAAAGATGTTTTTGAAAGAAATTCGCCCTATGAAAACATTGCTATACCAATTGCTGATGGTTCAAAAACAATGCAGGCAATTGCCAACCTGCAAAGAGCTTATGATGATAAGGGGAAAGAAGTAATTCTTTCAATTGAAAAAGGAATTTCTCTAGGAACTATTGATAACTCGTGGAAAGATCATCTTCGAGAGATGGATGAGCTAAAACAATCTGTTCAAAATGCTTCATACGAACAAAAAGACCCTTTGCTTATATACAAATTCGAGTCATTTGAGTTATTTAAAACAATGCTTCACGAAATTAACAATAGTGTTAGTTCTTTTCTGATAAAAGCAGATATTCCATTTCAGGATGCTGATAATGTTCAAGAAGCAAAAAAACCTCGCAGTCTTGACAGAAGCAAGATGAAAGAAGAAAGAACCGATCTTCTATCTCAATCATACAGTGACACTCAGGGTGATAAGAAGCCACAACCGGTAAAAGTTTTAAAGAAAATCGGTAGAAACGAAAAAGTTAAAGTGAGATATAAAGACGGACGGGAGGTCGAAAAAAAATATAAGCTCATTGAACATGAAATAAATAAAGGTTTATGCCATTTGGTTAAATAATTTATTTTTAACATGGTTTTTACAATTATTTTTATATTTTTATGTCGTAAAATAATTTTTACTTATTATATAAACTAAAAAAGTTTGAATGAGATCACAATTTATTACAATTCTTGTTATTTTATTCGGGTTTTTATTGATTTTTGAATCGTGCTTCAAAGATCCAATAGAAACTGATATTCCTATATATTCTAGTATTAATGATATTGTTTACCCACCTGACACTTTCAAAATTGTTTATTATTTAAATACATATCTTGATTACAGGGCAAGAGTAATTTTTGATACAAGTAGTGTTTGGAAAATTCAAAAGATAAATGCATTTAGTGCTCAATTTTGGGCATCACGACAGATTAATGAAGACTCTACTAATTCTATAATTGTTTACGATAGTATTTATGTTGGTTTTGAAGGAGAAGCATTTTATGATTTTTATGCTAATAACAACAGCTATCCCGAATCAAGAAATTTCTTCGTTCAATTTGAAAAAGCGCCATTTAATTATGAATTTTTTACTCCTAAATTGTAAGACTTTTTGCTAAATATTTTTATGTTTATTATGTTTTATTTCATCAATTTTGTAATTATAACCCAACAGAAAAAACAAACTCAAACAAAAGTAAATACTGAAACAAATTAATGTGAATTTTAAAAACAAATTAATGTGTAAATTTGGCATAGAAATTACATCAGTTTTATGTGGCACAATGTACCGATGTAGGTGACACAATATGACCAGAATATACTATCAAACTTAGCAATCGAAGCATGAAGTTTGAAATTTGAAAATAATGATTAATGAATACATAAACAAAATTATTATGCAATATAAAAGAATTCTATTAAAACTTAGCGGTGAAGCGCTAATGGGAAACAAACAATACGGAATTGATCCTGTGCAGCTTGAAAATTATGCCCAGGAAATTAAATTAGCTGCTGATAAAAATATTCAAATTGCAATTGTAATTGGAGGTGGAAATATTTTCAGAGGATTACAAGGTGCCAGCGAAGGAATGGATAGAGTACAAGGTGATTATATGGGAATGCTAGCAACAGTTATTAATAGTATGGCTCTTCAATCTGCAATTGAGAAAAAGGGAATTAATACAAAACTTTTTTCCGGCATAACCGTCGATCCTATAGCCGAATCAATGAGTGGACGAAAAGCAATACAACAGCTTGAAGAAGGTAAAGTTGTTATTATTTCGGGAGGAACAGGAAATCCGTTTTTTACTACAGATACGGCTTCAGCACTTAGAGCTGTTGAAATAAATGCTGACGTTGTTTTAAAAGGCACACGTGTTGATGGTGTTTATACTGCTGATCCCGAAAAAGACAAAAATGCTACAAAATATGACAAACTTACTTTTGACGAAGCATATTCTAAAAACTTAAAAATAATGGATTTAACAGCCTTTACGCTTTGTAAAGAAAACAAAATTCCAATAATTGTTTTTGACATGAATGTAAAAAGAAATTTAATAAAAGTCCTTGAAGGAAAAAATATAGGAACTATTGTAACTATATAATATCTTGCAGGAATTTGTTAATATCAAAAAAATACTATTTTTGTTAACTATTTATTAATATAAAAGATAATGACTGAAGAAGCTCAAATGTGTCTTGACGAAGCAAAAGAAAACATGGAAAGTGCTTTCACACATTTAGAAAAAACATTTCAAAAAATCAGGACAGGAAAAGCCAGTCCTTCAATGCTCGACGGAGTGATGATTGATTATTACGGAACAAAAACTCCAATTGATCAAGCTGCAAATATAAATACTCCCGATCCAAGACAAATTATTGTTCAGCCATGGGACAAAAGTATTATCATTGAACTCGAAAAGGCAATTCTCGCAGCAAATCTCGGATTTAATCCGAAAAACGAAGGTGAAGTATTAAGAATTATTGTTCCTGCACTTACAGAAGAGAGAAGAATAGTAATGGTAAAACAATCCAAAAACGAAGCAGAAAATTCTAAAATCAGCATACGTAATTCACGACGAAGCGCTAATGATTTTGCCAAAGACCTTGAAAAAGATGGTACACCGGAAGATGAAGTAAAAAAACTTCTAGAAGACATCCAGGAATTAACTAATGATTATATCAAAAAAGTTGATGAACTTTCTGAAAAGAAAGAAAATGATATTATGACGATTTAATCAAAATAAAATATTTAATATCCAAAAATCAAAATAAAAGAATGACCGGAACAGTATTAAAACTGTTCTGGTCATTTTTCTTTTACATCTTCTCTGTAAGTTTTTTTACTAATCGTAATTGATTTAAAAATTCCTTTGCAAGAATTCTTATCACAGTATATGCAGGTATAGCAAGTATCATTCCCGGAATACCGGCAATTGTACCAGCCATAATAATTACAATAAATATTTCGATAGGACGAGCTTTAACAGAATTCGAATAAATAAATGGTTGAAGTATAATATTGTCAAACAAGTTTGCTACTGCAAATGTTCCAATAATTCCAAGAGTTACAATACCTATTTGATCATACATTCCAAGTCCAAGGTTCGAAGTAACTCCAAAAACAACTCCCATTGTAGTCCCAATTAATGGACCCAGATAAGGAATTACATTCATCAATCCACCTAGAAAACCAATTATAAGTGCATTTTTTACACCCAAGATTGTTAATCCAATAGTCAGTAAAGTCATCATAGAAACTATTTCACCAATCAATCCAATAAAATATCTTGTAAGAAGAAACTTTGTTTGAGACAAAACATTTTTTGTTTGCTCCTCATGTTTTTCGGGAACCAATAGAATAATGAAAGTACTAAGCATATGCTCATCCTTCAAAAAGAAAAATGTAATAAATAATATTGAAAATACTGCCATCAGAAAGCTACCAGTTGTACTTAAAACATTTGTAAAAAGTACTTGAAAAGTAGCAATATTTACAAGTGACTCCATCTGAGCAGCAAGAAAAACATCTATTGTTTGTCCCTGCTCAAAAATGTCATATTCTACTAATAAAGATTGTATTGATGCAATTGTTCCTTCAAAATGTGCCAAAACATTATTCACATTAATGTTTGAAATCACATTGGCTTGTGAGCTTATTAGCGGAACAAAAAACCAGACAAAACCAACAAATAATAAAATAATAGTAATCAGAGTTATCAATGCGCAAACTGATTTTGGTAATGAAAATTTGCGAATCCTTATTTTATGAAGTCTCCTTACCAATGGCTGTCCAATAATTGATAAAACTGCTGAAATCAAAACATAAGCAACAATATTAGAAAAATACCAGACCATAAAAACAGTCAATATTACTCCCACAATTGCAAAAAACAAATGATATTTCTTAAACATATTTTCTAATATTTAATTATCCACTAAAATTAAAAAGTCTTATGCAAATCTATAAATTTTTTTCCATTTTGCTTAATGTTGCTTCAACAGTTTAACAGAAACATTATCTTTGAAAAAAAAAGCACCATGATTGAAATATTATTTAAGATACTTCCAATACTATTGATTTCAATTATAGGCTATTTACTAAAAGTATTTAAAATTTTTACAAAAGATCATGCTGACATATTTTTAAAACTGGTTTTCTACATTGCAATTCCGGCACTAATTTTAATATCTTTTTCCAATGTTCAGCTTCATACAAAATATGCTCTACTACCTGTAAGCTCAGCAATAATAATACTTACAATATATTTGATTTCTTCTTTGGCAGGAAAATTATTTAAACTTCCCAGACAAAGTTTTGGGACTTTCCTTGTAGGAACAATGATATTAAATACTGGTTTTTTATTGCCCTATATTATTGCCGTTTATGGTGATGAAGGTTTGGCAAGAATATTGATATTTGATTTCAGTAACGGATTTCTTGCTTATACATTTGTATATTTTATTGCCTGCAAATATGGAATGAATGGATACAATAAAAAACACTTACTAAAGAAATTCATTTTTGCAACACCTTTTTGGGGATTAACATTCGGAATTATCATCAATCTTTCTGATTTTAAAATCCCGGATATAGCTTATAATCTTCTGGAACAATTAGGAAATCTTACAATTCCCTTATTAATGCTTTCCATTGGAATTTATTTCACTCCAAAAGCTGTAAAAATATTTCCAATGCTAACAGCAATTTTAATTAGGTCAGGAATAGGATTATTATTAGGATATTTTTCTGTACTTATTTTTGGATTTGAGGGATTAACAAAATCGATTGTACTTATTGCTTCTGCAGCACCAATTGGATTTAACACTCTTACTTATGCCTCAATGGAGAAACTCGACAAAGAATTTGCTGCTTCAATGGTGTCGTATTCTATATTGTTGGGGTTGATTTTTATTCCAGTTTTGATTTTTATTCTCGGGTGAGAGATTTGGACTTTTCAATAAAAAATACTTTATGATTATTTTACTAAAAAGGAAAAGTAAGTGTGAATTTCCATGCAAAATTATCAGAAGTTTTATCTAATGAATAAGGTCCATATCTGTAAAAACCTGCCACACCAACAGAATAAACACCAAGATTTAAAATATTATTAATCAAAATTCCGGATTCATAATATCCTTTTTCTAAAGTTTTAATATCTGAGTTAATATGTTTCTCAGGATTATTTAACGACCCAAATGCAATATTTGTAGCTAAAGCAATTTCAGGTTTAAAATATTTTGTTCTGAATAGTAATTTCCCGAAATCATGTTTAAAATAAAGAGCTACATATTTATTAGAGAGAAATTCGTTCATTCTCATTGTTGCAAAACTATTTGGAGCATAAATAGTAAATGTTCTGTAACTTCCGTTTCCATTGTATAAATTACAATATGGCAGATCACCATCAATATATCCGGCTGTCAGATTAAAGGAAAACTCACCAAAATACTTCATATAAAATGAATCTTCAATTTTTAAATCATAACGATTAAAAGAATATTCACCGTTAAGGAAACCGTTTAATCCCCTGGTATATAAAAATTTAACTATTGGATAATTTGTTCCGAGCGAAACTTTCGAATTTTTTGTTTCAAGGAAAGATTCCTTATATGCATATCTGATTCCAAGCTTCAATTCAGTAAAATTAAAAGTGTTTTTATAATGAAAAGCACCATCTTTATCAGCAATTTTATATTTATAATCGCCGTATGCATCAACAATATTATGCGTAATGCCGGTATAAAACTTCATATATTTAAACAAACGCAACTTCAGATTTGCATTCCAGCTTTCGGTGTTATTCATACGTTTTATCAAAAATTCTCTAAAATTTTCAGGATTAATAATAGACGCATTCACATCAAAAAAGTTTACATTTCCGGAGCTTAGCAAATCATTGCAATAGCTAAAATCAACTTCTAGTTCCGAATGCCGGTCAATTAATAAATTACTGTTGAATCCATATTTTGCAGACTTATCCATAAAACCGTATCCCCAATATCCGCCAAGTTTAAAATATTTTGAAAGACGTTTATTTGATTGTAAACCCAGTCCAAGATAATAGCCTTCAAAACTGTTGTAATGCATAAATTTATCAATATTAAAATCAATAAAACCCCACGGAATATTTCCCAACATAATAGATTCAAAAGATTTTGCCATTAAATCAAAGTTCTTGGCTTTTCCCAGACTATCAATAAATTCATAGGTTTGTTTATCTTTTTCAGAAAGTTCGTTGGGACGATAATTCTCCCAAAATACATTTGATTGTTTGTGAGCATTTGCCTTAACTTCAATTTCAGACCTTTTGAATTCTTTTTTCACCAGATTAGGATTCAAAACAATATCTTCCAGGTAACTTTTTCCAATTCCAAGCAATCTATACGCCTTTTTTCCACTAGAAACTTTGGCATTATTTAAAATCAAATTTGTATTTAACTGAACAGGAAACCATTGACTATTTTCCATTTGCTCGTATCTCTGTTGAATTTTTGCACTTATCCCACTTTCTTCAATTGCCGGTCCTGCAATTACATTTTGTATTGCCCAAGCATTTGAATTTATCGACAACACTCCTTTCAGCGCATCAAAATTGGTATTCTTCCTGGGACGGTATGAAATTATAAAAACCGTATCATCCTTCACAGTATAAGTAGTATCCTCAATAAGAAAAAAGTATTTTTTCGTACTTCCTTTACTAATGGGATTGATATAATTTTTATCCATAATTTTAATAACATCATCATAAAAAGAAGTGGATTGCATCTGAGAAATCATAAACACAAAAACAGGATCATGGAATCCCGACATTTTGGTTGCAATTACCTTTTCGGAATTATGATCGGGTGCAAGAAATTTCCTTTTGGTAATAGTTTCAAGAATAAAAATATTCTTTTCAGTGAAAAATTTTCTCACCTGCATTTCTGAAGTATCAAGTAATGCAGTATCTTTAAACATCAAAGAATCCAGATCAGCAGTAAAAATCATTTTATCGTAAGCTGTATAAGAAAAGGATTTTAAATTTTCGGGATTGTTGGTTTTCTTATTCGCAACAGCATTATTAATAATTCGATGAGCCGGATTTTCTATTGGAAAAACAACAAATTCGGGAAGAGCTATTTCAATTCTTTTCAGTTTAATTATATTTTTTTTCTCAAAATCTACAACATTAAATATCTTAGATTGATAACCAACATAACTAAAATTTAATGTTTTTATATGCTGAGAAGAAGACAGCTTAAATTTCCCATCAATATCAGATGTGCCACCATATTTCCCATTATTAATAATAATATTAACAAAAGCAAGTGGTTCTTTTGTGTCGTTATCAATAACTTTTCCTGAAATAATATTTTGCTGAGAAAATAATGGCAGAGAAAAAAATAAATAAATAAAAAATAATAAATGCTTTCGAATCATTTTTAAAAGTTATTAAATAAAAGTTTATTCTAAAGAATTGAAACTACTTATATTTCAATCCTTTTAATTAATATTTCTAATTGTGGGATGTCGTTTTTTATTGTTTTCCAAACAACTTCAACATCAACTCCCATATAATCGTGGATAAGCTTATCTCTCATTCCTGCAATTTCTTTCCAAGGTATTTCAAAATAGGATTCTTTAAGATTTTTTGATATTTTTTTTGCAGCTTCTCCAATAATCTCAATGTTTCTGAATATTGCATCCTGAATCATTTCATTTTTAATAAAATCTTCTTTGCTTATAGTTTTTGAATACTTATTTATTTTTCTAATACACTTTTGAATATGTTCTAAATAAATGGAATCATCCTTTATCATCACAAAATAATTTTTAAGTCTTTTTCAATATAATTTCTAATTCTTTCATCTTGGATGGCACCTTCAGTAACTAAATCAACTTTTACACCTAGTTTTTCTGAAAGTTCATTTTCAATTTTAATTAGTTGTAATAATGACAAAGTTTCTTTAAACTTCACCATTATATCAAAGTCACTATCGGCAGTTTCTTCATTTCTGGCATAAGACCCAAACAATCCAATTCGAATTGGATTATAATCCTTTAAATGAGACAAAATAATATTACTTGCATTTTGAATGTTCATAAATGTATTTTTTACAAATATACTGAATTATCAATAATTTTACAAAAATGCTTTAATTCAGAATTTTATTAAACTGCAAAATATTCTTCAAGTTCTTTAAGAGTATCCTTATTTGTTTGAATATCGTGAACAATATTTCCTTCGTGTAAAACAACTATTCTGTCGCATACTTCGGTAACCTGATTAAGATCGTGACTGGAAATCAACATCGTTACATTTTTTTCATGCTGCATTTCTTTCAATAATTTTTTCAGACGTATTTGTGTTGTAGGATCGAGGCTGTTAAATGGTTCGTCAAGAACTAGAATTTCAGGATTTGTCATTAATGCTGCTGCAATACCAACCTTTTTTTGGTTTCCGCTTGAAAGCTCACGAATATATTTCTTCTTTCCTATAACTTCGCCATTAAAGAAGACTTCAAAATTTTTCAGAAATTCATCCAGATCACCTTTTGAAAGTCCGTTGATGCCGGAGATAAATTTAAAATATTCTTCAGGTGTGAGAAAATCAATTAGGAAACCTTCATCAAGATATGATCCTGTATAAAATTTCCAGTTCTCGTTTCCTACAACATTAATATCTTTTGACAATACCATGCCCGTATTTGCCCTAATCAGGTCTAATATCAAACGAAAGAAAGTAGTTTTTCCGGCTCCGTTATTACCAACTAATCCGAAACTTTCACCCTTTTTAATTTGCAGTTTTGGAATATTTAAAACAACATTGCTATTATATGCTTTTGTAAGATCTTTTACTTTTATCATGGTTTTAATAATTTGAAAATTTGTTAATTTGAAAATGATTTAATCATTTAAATTTTTATTCAAGCCCCTACTTTTCTCTGAAACCTTCGGCCATTATATATTTTCTTTTAATTAAGTTTTTGAGAACCAAATTTAAAAAGGTTTTATGGAATATTAAACCTATCATACCAATAATGCCAATCACTAAAATTCCTCCATAAGGATTTCCTGTTAGGCCAAAAGGTAAATAAACAAATATTGGTAATAAAAAGGCAGGAAACATCACAAGCCAGTTTGAAGCGCCCATACCCTGATAGTTGAAGGCAGCACCCTTGCCCAGATCCATTCGCTTTTTATTGTATGTTGCCAAATATAAAAGCAAGATACTAAGGCATCCAATATTATATAAAAAGCAAACAAAATTTATCAGCAAAATATCTATTCCAAATAAAAAATACGGAATAGTAAGAAAGAAACTTATTGTACTCATAGAAATGGCTATCATAAATTTTACTTTCAGATATTTTCTAAGATCATAATTATTTGTCAGGATGGCATCGAAATAACTGCTCTCATAACTAAACGAATAATTTGCATAATTTATCATCAGGCCTCCGCTGATAAAAACACCAATAAAAATTAAAAATCCGTAACCATCACGGTATATCTCTTGCGGATAAAAAAACAATCCGTATAAAAGAAACAAAGGAGTCATATAAAGAATTGTCTTAGTCCGTTTATGGCGCAATAAAAGTTTTAATTCAACAGCAATCATATCACCGGTTTTTCCAAGTGTTTTAATATATTTGTTATCTGATATTCTATCAATCTTTTTTTCTTTATGAATTCGAATTTCTTCGGGGTATAATCCTGAGTTTAAGTATCTGTAATTAATAATATATACAAAACTCAAAACCGCAATCGGAATAATAATGAAAGTAAAATTATTTATAAAAGAAGTAAAAACTATTGATGAAACTCCTGAAAAAGAATAAATCCCAAAATAATCAAGAAGGATTAATCCGGCAAGTATTAATCCAAATATTCCAACAACTTTTGGGTTAGAGGCGAATTGTTTTTTCAAATAAACCAACAAAAAATTATTCGACAAAATCATAAATAATACTGACAAAAACCACACCCAGGTAGCTGCTATTGAGTGATAATAACTTACCTGAAAAACTGCAATTGGAATTACAATAAACAACGGCAGAAAATTAAAAAAGCTAAAAAGTGTTTTCGACAAAACATGATTGATTATTTTACTTCGCTTTATCGGTAGATGAAGATAAGGAGTGACTTTTAATACGGGTACATGTTGCATAAAAAAGCGTATTATCAAATCAAAGGCGAAATAGTAAATCAGGTAACTATTAAACTTTTCTACGGGATTGTCGTTTGGAAATATCTCATGCCAGTTTTTCCCGAGAACTATCCCTCCGACAAGTGCTTCGAGAATAATTAAAAATACAAAGAATCCCAAAACGACGTTAAGGACTAAATTCTTTTGCCACATAGACGAACGCTTAGCATCTTTCCACTGATGACTAATAAACCATTTTATCATGCTTTTTGTTTTAATTCACACTTACTTAACAAAAACTATGCAAGAAAATATTTATTTTTGTTTTTCAGAACTTTACAAATATATAAAATTATTTGACTGTAAAATATTGTATGTTTTCGATCATGATTGTTCGCTGGTGGACAGTAAGCTAGATTGCTTTTGATTTGTTTAGTTTGGGATCTTGGTGAAAAGAACTAGATGTAATTTGTCGTAATTTATGTTGATTTGTTGTGATTTTCTGTAATTGATGGTGGCTAGATGTATTTTACTGTAATTGATGGTAATTTATTGTAATTGAAATTCTGCCGACTATTTCCATTATTTCCCATATTTCCTTTATTTCCTTTATTCCCCTTTTCCCTTTATCTCAACTTAGGATTATTAAAATGCCTTCTATTATCAACAGCCGCTTAGCGGGTTTCTATTAACCCAAAACACAAATTGGAATTTCTCTACATCTTATTAAATGACCCGCTTAGCGGCTTTTTTAGATGAAACGATTCCCAGTATTCCCTCATCCCACTACCTCAATTTTGGATTATTTAAATGCCGTTTATTATCTCTTTTACTCTTTTTTAGAATATTTTTTTCAAGAGCTTCGGTAAGATCAACTCCGGTTTGATTTGCAAGACAGATTAACACAAAGAGCACATCAGCGAATTCATCACCTAAATCATTATCTTTATCAGAATCTTTAAAAGATTGTTCACCATATTTTCTGGAAATTATTCTTGCTACCTCCCCTACTTCTTCCGTAAGTATCGCCATATTTGTAAGTTCACTGAAGTATCTAACTCCTGTAGAATTTATCCATTCATCAACTTTTTTTTGTGCTTCTTTTATTGTCATGATTTTGCATTTTATTTCACAATTTTGAATAACAAAATTACATTTAATTTTCAATCACTACATCAGAACAGCAGCTATGTGAAAGAAAAACGATTTTTTACAAACTTTCACATAATTACTATTAATACAAAGTATAACTTCGTTTTCAAGTAGTGAGCATTTTTTTAGTGTTTACAAAACTGCATTTTTTCTGTTTTTAAAAATATCAGATAATAATAAAACATCCCTAAAAATGCAAATAATAATCATACAAGTAAAACTCCAAACCGGAAAAAATTTCAAATTCTGAATCTATAATTAATCTTACCTTTGCAAAAAAAATCTAAACAGTGCAAAAAGAAACTCAGAAATTTAACCTAATTGCCAAAACCCTCGCCGGGCTTGAAGATATCCTTGTCGGGGAATTAAAAGAAATTGGTGCTGAAGATATTCAGGTGTTAACCAGGGCTGTGAGCTTTAATGGCGACAAAGAAATAATGTATAAGGCAAATTATTTGTGCCGCACAGCAATAAAAATTCTAAAACCTTTTGCAAGTTTTCTTATCAGGAACGAGGACGATCTGTACAAAGAAATTAAAAAGATTGACTGGTGGGATTTTATGGATGTTACTGATACACTCGCTGTAGATTGTACTTTAAGCGATTCTTATTTAACTCATTCGAAATATGCTTCGCTAAAAACCAAGGATGCTATTGTTGATAAATTCAGAGACAAATATGATGAACGTCCATCAGTAAATATTGAAAATCCTACTTTAAGAGTTAATGTTCATATTTACAGAAATAATTGTTCGGTTTCCCTTGATAGCAGTGGAGAATCCTTGCATAAGCGAGGTTACAGAAAATCAACTGACATGGCTCCCATAAACGAGCTTCTCGCTGCAGGAATGATACTTCTAAGTGGATGGAAAAAAGACTGCAACTTTGTTGATCCGATGTGCGGTTCAGGTACAATTCTTATCGAAGCTGCGCTTATTGCCAATAATATTCCTTGCGGATATTATAGAAAAAAATACGGTTTCGAAAACTGGAAGGATTTTGATAAAGAGCTTTTTGAAAAGATAAAAAACGAAGCAGCAAATAATATTACGGAATTTGAACACAGAATAATTGGTTCCGACAAATCAGCAATGGCTTTAAAAATAGCTAAAGAAAACATCAGAAATGCAAAACTTCATAAAGATATTGAATTAAATCATGTTGCTATTGAAGATAATTTCCCTCCTGAAGGTGGTGGAATAATTGTTACAAATCCTCCTTATGGCGAACGTCTGAAAATTGATAACATCATTAAACTTTACAGTGTTATTGGTGATTCATTAAAAAACCAATTCACAGGTTTTGATGTATGGATATTAAGTTCTAACAATAGCGCACTTAAACGCGTGGGCTTACGAACTTCAAGAAAAATTCCATTATATAATGCAAAACTTGAATGTAAATATGTTAAATTTGAAATCTATAAAGGGAGTTTGAAAAAGAAGAATAATCCTGTAGACAATGATTAAATGCGTAAATGAGTGAATGATTAAATGCATAAATGAGTGAATGATTAAATGCATAAATGAGTGAATGGTTAAATGCATAAATGAGTAAATGATTAAATGCATAAATGAGTGAATGATTAAATGCATAAATGAATGAATGAGTGAATGCATAAATGAGTGAATGGTTAAATGCATAAATGAGTGAATGGTTAAATGCATAAATGAATGAATGGTTAAATGCATAAATGAGTGAATGGTTAAATGCATAAATGAATGAATGGTTAAATGCATAAATGAGTGAATGATTTAATAATTTATACATACAAACATTAGAAGAACATACAAAAATCATAATAATAAAAAAAATAATGTCAGTTCATGATATAGGTTGACGTTAAGTTTAGTTAAAAACTTTCGTAAATTTGAAATCATGAAAAGATCAAAATCGATTCAAAGACATTTTAGCACTACTTTCAAAAAGGAGAAAGTAGAGCTG
>Ga0222636_1000134_pt1 | contig 43873 bp, 35 predicted proteins | sample AntAcemetagen141_FD_179811 | JGI IMG/M metagenome (GOLD analysis project Ga0222636, IMG submission 179811) | Saline water microbial communities from Ace Lake, Antarctica - #141 | ecosystem: Environmental > Aquatic > Non-marine Saline and Alkaline > Saline | place: Antarctica: Ace Lake...
TTAACCTTCTGTCCAAGTTTAACTAAGGCTCTCTGATTAACGCATGTTGACGCATTTGATCTCTGATATTTTTTTAATTTATATACCTTCTCGCCAACCTGTATCTCATCGGATTGTATATTCTTTACAATTCCTGAAGCAGCCGCTATTACCATAGCGCCTGAATCGCGTGCTACTTTTGCCTCCATGCCGGTGCCAACTAATGGCTCCTGTGCTCTGAGCAAAGGCACTGCCTGGCGCTGCATGTTTGATCCCATCAAAGCCCTGTTAGCATCATCGTGCTCTAAGAAAGGTATGATACTAGCGGCTACACTAACCAACTGCGTTGGAGAAACATCTATATATTGAACCTGTTTAGGGCCTATTTTTGGAAAATCAGATTTGTATCTACAAAAAACCATATCCTCTGTGAAGCGACCCTGGGCATCAACCTTTGAATTAGCCTGGGCTATATAATAATTATCTTCTACATCAGCGGAAAGATATTCAACCTTCTTTGTTAATTTACCATTTTCTACCTTTAAGTACGGCGTCTCTATAAAGCCAAACTCATTTATCCTCGCGTATGTAGAGAGTGAGGCGATAAGCCCGATATTAGGACCTTCAGGTGTCTCAATAGGACAGACTCTGCCATAATGTGAATAATGTACGTCTCGCACCTCAAATCCGGCTCTTTCCCTTGAAAGGCCTCCGGGCCCAAGAGCAGATACTCTTCTCTTGTGGGTCATCTCAGCTAGAGGGTTGGTCTGATCCATAAACTGTGAAAGCTGGCTTCTGCCAAAAAAGTCTTTTATAACACCTGAGACCAACTTTGAGTTGATTAGATTGTGTGGCATAATGTTCTCGAGATCATATATCGACATCCGCTCTTTAACAGCCCGTTCTAATCTCGTAAAACCTATTCTGAATTGATTAAGCAATAACTCTCCGATAGTACGTACCCTTCTATTGCCAAGGTGGTCTATATCATCGGTCTGCCCCTCTGTGAGCTTTAAATCAACTAACCTCTTAATAGTCTTGACAACAGTGTCGTTATCGAGAACTCTCTGCTCAAGAGGCGCTTTCATGTCAAGTTTCCTATTCATCATATAACGGCCAACCCTGCTCAAATCATATCGCTTCTTGTCAAAAAATAATGTATCAATAAGTGCCTTTGCGCTCTCTATTGTAGGAGGATCGCCCGGGCGCAACTTACGATAGATCTCTATCAGCGCATCATCTGTGGATTTCGCGTGATCTTTGGCCATTGTACTGATAATCTCTTCTGAGGGCTTTTCGATAATCTTTACGCTATCAACCGAACCTGAAGCGACCTTAGCAGCTGATTCCTTTGTAATCTTTTCCCTCTGCTGCATTAATGTAAGACCGGTCTCATTGTCTACAACCTCTGAAACTACTATTGCGCCGATATATTTATTCAAATCTGAAATAGAAGGCTTTTCTATTTCTACTATATTACTGAAGATCCTTAATATGTCCTCATCCTCGGAAAATCCAAGTGCCCTCAAAAATACAGTAGATAGCACCTTCTTGCGCCTGTCTATATAAGCATGAAGATTGTCATATGCGTCAAATTCAAATTCAAGCCACGCGCCTCTGTAAGGTATTAACCGTGCGCTATATATCTTCTTGCCATTAGGATGCAGTTCCGATTCAAATGATACTCCCGGTGAACGATGGAGCTGACTCACAACAACCCTTTCATCTCCATTTATTATAAAGGTACCAACAGGGGTCATGAGAGGAAGGTCACCGATATAAACCTCTTGCTCCTTCATGCAGTCTTTCATGCGCAAACGAACCTTAACCTTTAACGAAGCGGCATAAGTCATACTTCTAACTTTGCACTCATCGATATCATACTTTGGCTTAGCCAGAGAGTAACTTACAAACTCAAGGTGGCAGTTGCCATCGTAACTCTCTATCGGAAAGATACTGGTAAACACTTCCTGCAAGCCATGATCTTTACGCTTGGTGCGAGGTACGCCAACCTGAATAAAATCATTAAATGAATTTACCTGTACCTCTAACAGATTAGGTATCGGGTATGCATGCTTAACTTTAGAAAAGTTTTTTCTCTGCATTGTCATGCTAATCCTATTGTTTAACTCTAGTTAATAGTTCGTGTGCTTATATCTTCTCAATATCAAACTTAAAGACAAGCTGAACTATTTAAGCTCTACCTTTGCTCCGGTAGCTTCAACCTTCTTCTTTATCTCTTCTGCCTCTGCCTTAGGAATGCCTTCCTTGATAGCCTTTGGCGCTGCCTCTACCAGATCCTTTGCTTCTTTTAAGCCTAAGCTGGTTACGGCACGTATCTCTTTTATGACCTGTATCTTATTAGCGCCAATCTCAGTAAGCACTACATCAAATGCGGTCTTTTCTTCTTCTACTGCCGCTGCTCCTCCGCCCGCTGCTCCTCCCGCTGCCGCAACCATCATTGGGGCCTGTGCGGAAACTTCAAATTTTTCTTCAAGTACCTTAACAAGCGATGAGAGTTCTATGACCGACATATTCTCGATCTTTGATACAAACTCTTCCTGCTCTTTTGTCATGGTAAGTTTTGCGCCTTCTTTTTCTTCTTTGGGCTGTTCCTTTACTTCTGCCTGTGCCTCTTCCTTTTTTATTTCATCTGCCATTTGATTCCTCCTTGTATTGAATCGTTTTATTGTAAATCGTCAAACTGTAAATAAATATTGATAAATAAAATTTATCAACTATTTATCTTCTTCCCTTTTTCTTATAATATCATTAATTGTATATAACAATTTCTTTATTACACCCGAACAAACCGAAACCAGCCCTACTATTGGGGAATTTATAGCTGCAACAAGACGCCCTATCAATACTTCACGACTTGGCATTGCTGCGAGCTCCTTAATCGTATCGACATCAATAATGCCGCCGTCAACATAACCGCCTTTTACCTGAAAACGCTCATTATTCTTCGCAAAATCAACCAGTGCCTTGGAAGTAGCGACCGGATCACTGCTTGTATGGCCTATTGCGCAAGAGCCATCAACCAAATCCGCTAACGCGTCAAGCTTTAGGTCTCGAAGGGCGGTCTTACAAAGTGAATTATTGATAATCATATATTTGCTTGATACAACCTTAAGCTTTTTTCTTAATGCTTCAATCTGCTTATTTGTAAGTCCTGTAAAATCTGTTACAAATAGAGATGATGAATCCTTTAACCTTTCAGTATACTCTTTTACTATGCAGGTCTTTAAAAACCTACCTGGTTTAAGTTGTTTCTCCATCATAACCCTCTATAATTTATAATTAATATTTAGACGCGTCTAACCTGATACCCGGACCCATAGTTGTTGAGATCGAGATACCTCTTAAGAACTTACCCTTTACATTGGCTGGCCTTACATGAATAATAGCGTCAATCACAGTTTTCGTGTTTTCTACTATAGCCTCTACCTCAAAAGAGAGCTTTGCGATAGTCATGTTAATGCATCCAAGCTTGTCCATCCTAAATTCAACTTTGCCTGCCCTGACTTCCTGTATAGCTTTCTCTACATCCATTGTTACTGTTCCTGCTTTAGGGCTTGGCATAAGTCCACGAGGCCCCAGAACCTTGCCTAATTTACTTAGATCTTTCATCATCTCAGGCATCGCGATAACTGTATCAAAATCCAGAAAACCACCTGCTACCTTTTCAACCAGATCATCTGCTCCGACAATATCCGCACCCGCGTCTTTTGCTTTCTGAGCATGCTCATCTTTGCAAAAAACAGCTACCTTTATTGTCTTTCCGGTACCATGCGGAAGAACAACCGAACCTCTTATAGATTGCGATAATTCTTTTTCCGCAAGATTCAATTTTATAGCAAGATCAATGCTCTCATTAAATTTAGCGGTAGGCACACTCTTTAAAGTAGTAACTGCCTCGCTTAAATCATACAACTTTGTTTTGTCCACTAGCTTATTTGCTTCTGCAAGTCTTTTACTCATTTTTTATCCGATATCTATGCCCATACTGCGCGCTGTGCCTTTTACAATCTTTAGGGCCTGTTCTACATCATCTGTATTAAGGTCTTCCATCTTGACCTTCGCAATCTCAATTGCGTCCTCTCTTGAAACCTTGCCAACTTTTTCCTTGTTCGGAACTCCAGAGGCCTTTGCTATGTTTGCTGCTTTTTTAAGAAGGACTGAACATGGTGGACTCTTGATTATAAACGTATATGTTCTATCTTCATATACACTAATTACCACGGGTAACGTAAGCCCCTGCTTATTCTTGGTCTTCTCATTAAATGCTTTGCAGAATTCCATGATATTCAAGCCATGCTGACCAAGCGCAGGCCCAACAGGAGGGGCTGGGTTTGCTTGTCCCCCCGGACAGTATAATTTAATCTGTGTCTTAACTTTTTTCGCCATTTTACAACCTCTCAACCTGCCAGTATTCAAGCTCAACAGGAGTTGATCTGCCAAATATCATCACTGAAACTTTAAGCTTACCCTTTGCAGGATTAAGATCTTCTACGTTACCGTTAAAATTCGTAAAAGGTCCGTCTTTGACCCTAACGCTTTCGCCTATGCTGAATGTCACCTTTGGCATGGGCTTTTCTTTCTTCTCTTCTGTCTGCTTAAGTATGCTCTTTACTTCTTCTTCCTGCAACGGTGTCGGTTTTTGACCTGAGCTGATAAAACCTGTAACCCCTGGGGTATTCTTAACAAGGTACCAGCACTCATCTGTAAGTTCCATCTCAACAAGTACATACCCCGGAAAAAACTTTCTCTCTGATATCGTCTTCTTGCCTGCTTTTACCTCTGAAACTACCTCTGTTGGTATTATAACCTGAGCGATCTTATCCTGAATTTTGCTGCGTTCAAGCCGGCCTAATAAATTAGCCTTTACCTTTTCTTCCTGGCCTGTCAATGTATGTAGGACGTACCAAAGTTTACCCATATAATTCACCAATCTATGCTAAGAAACTATTTTATAAGCAAATGTATAGCTTTTGAGAAAATAAAATCACATATACCAATATAAAAAGCCATGGCAGCTACACTTATTATGACTATTGTTGTTGACCCTATCAACTCACTCCTGGTGGGCCATGACACCTTTTTGAGTTCAACTGTTACTTCACTTACAAAATTATTGATCTTAGCGAACATCTTTTTATAATCTACCTTTCAAAACCATGGCAGGCCTGGAGGGATTCGAACCCCCATCACGCGGCTTTGGAGACCACTGCTCTAGCCAATTAGAGCTACAGGCCTTTAAATTAAAATTGTCAAAACGCGTTAAAAACCTGCCAACTGCTGCTGGCAGGTTTTTTATTTATATATTAGGTTATAGTACTATTTAACTTCTTTATGCGGCGTTCTACGATGACAAAACTTACAGAACTTACTCATCTCCAGTTTTTCAGTTGTATTCTTCTTATTCTTAGTAGTAGAATACCATCTGTTTTTACATTCTGTACACGCTAGTAAAATCTGTTCCCGCATTTTTCTGCCCTATTTTTATATTCTTAAGATCCTTCTGATGCTCCTATTGGTCGCATCATCAGGATAAATTCAACCATACATTTTATGTCGTGCTTTGCACTCCATAAATTGTGGTTTCATTTATTTTATTATTTCGCTTATAACACCAGCGCCAACTGTCCTTCCGCCTTCTCTGATAGCAAAACGAAGCTCTTTTTCCATAGCGATAGGTGTTATCAATGTTATTTCCATAGTCACTTTGTCGCCAGGCATTACCATCTCAACGCCTTCAGCGAGTTTTGCTATACCGGTTACGTCTGTGGTTCTGAAGTAGAACTGTGGACGGTATCCATTAAAGAAAGGTGTATGACGTCCGCCCTCTTCCTTTGTTAAGATATACACCTCTGCGTTAAACGTTGTATGAGGAGTAATAGAACCTGGCTTTGCAAGTACCATACCACGCTCTATATCCTTCTTATCTGTTCCTCTTAAGAGTATTCCTACGTTGTCTCCGGCCTGGCCTTCATCAAGAAGCTTCCTGAACATCTCAACACCCGTTACAACAGACTTCTGAGCCTCAGGGCGCATTCCGATTATCTCGATATTCTCACTTACCTTTACGATACCTCTTTCGATTCTTCCTGTTGCTACGGTACCACGACCTGTAATAGAAAAGACGTCTTCAACAGCCATAAGGAATGGCTTTTCGACGTCTCTTTTTGGGGTCGGTATACTCTCATCTACTGCCTTCATAAGCTCTGTTATGGATTTACAGCTATCGCAATCATCTTTACCGCAACCACATTCCATGGCCTTTAAGGCTGAACCTTTTACTATCGGTATCTTCTCCCCTGGGAATTCATATTTAGAAAGAAGTTCTCTTATCTCAAGCTCTACCAAGTCAAGAAGCTCCGGATCATCTACCATATCTACTTTGTTAAGATATACAACAACTGAAGGAACGTTAACCTGGCGCGCTAAAAGGATATGCTCTCTTGTCTGAGGCATAGGTCCGTCAGCTGCGGATACAACCAGAATAGCTCCATCCATCTGAGCGGCACCTGTTATCATGTTCTTGATATAATCAGCGTGACCCGGGCAATCAACGTGGGCATAATGACGATTGTCTGTCTCATACTCAACGTGAGCTATAGCGATAGTTATACCGCGCTCTTTCTCTTCAGGGGCCTTATCAATAGAATCAAATGAACGTACCTCAGCCTGACCCTTCTTGCTAAGACACATTGTAATCGCTGAAGTAAGAGTTGTCTTGCCATGATCTACGTGGCCTATTGTACCTATATTAAGATGTGGTTTTGTTCGTAAAAATTTTTCCTTTGCCATTGTTACTCCTTTTTTATCCTAAACTAACGATCTTTTCAGCTATAAATGATGGGACCTCATTATAATAAGCAGGTTCCATGATATATGTGCCTCTTCCCTGGGTCAAACTGCGCAACGCGGTAGCGTATCCAAAAGTCTCCGCAAGCGGAATAAAACCCTTTACTACCTGTAGATTGACTCTGGGTTTTATGGATTCAATCTTTCCTCTGCGTGAGTTATAATCCGCTATAACATCTCCTAAATAATCCTCCGGAACAATTATCTCTATATTCATAACAGGCTCCAAAAGCATTGAAGAGCCTTTTCGCAGAGCGTCATTTAGGCCAAGAGAGGCTGCTGCCTTAAAAGCCATTTCCGATGAATCTACATCATGATAGGAGCCATCTATAAGCTTAACATGTATGTCAGTAACGGGATATCCGGCTAAAACACCATTTCTAGCAGCTTCCAATACGCCTGTTTTTACAGCAGGTATAAACTCGCGAGGTATAACTCCACCCTTAATCCTGCTTTCAAATACAACTCCTGTTCCCCTCTCACCGGTCTCTACATCGAAAACAACATGCCCGTATTGACCATGGCCGCCTGTCTGTTGCACAAACTTGCCTACAGAACTTGTGCGATTTTTTATGGTCTCTTTATATGCAACCTCAGGTTTACCTGTATTTGCTTTCAGGCCAAACTCCTGTGCCATTCTGTTTACTATAACATCTAGATGTAATTCACCCATACCCGCGATAATCGTCTGTCCTGTATCAGAATTATACTTTACATAAAAAGAAGGGTCCTCTTCCTCAATCTTCTTAAGAACTATGCCTAGCTTGTCCTGATCTTGCTTGGATTTTGGTTCAATAGCCATAAAAAGTACCGGATCCGGGAAACTTATTCTCTCTAACACAACAGGGCTCTTCTCAGTACAAAGAGTATCTCCTGTCTTAGTCTCTTTTAGCCCGACTGCTGCCGCGATATCACCCGGATATACAGTCTCTACTATCTCCTGCTTATTCGCATGCATTCTTACAATCTTACCTATTCTTTCCTTTTTATCCTTTGACGCGTTATATATATAAGTACCTGATGTAAACTGACCTGAATAAACCCTGAAATATGTCAATTTTCCGACATACGGGTCAGATACTATCTTAAACGCGAGAGCGACAAATGGTTCGTCTTTATCGGGCCGGCATTTTTTAATCGACTCGTCTTTTGGATCTATACCTTCTAAAGGCGGTACATCAAGCGGAGATGGCAGGTAATCGCATACAGCGTCCATAAGAAACTCAACACCTTTATTTTTAAGTGAAGACCCGCATAAGACAGGTAGTATCTTTGCCTTCAAAACACCCTGCCTTAAAGAGCACTTTATCTCATCTACCGTAATACTATTTTCATCCTGTACATATTTGTCCATGATGCTTTCGTCAATATCCGCAATCGCCTCAAGCAATTTATGCCTGTAATCCCGTGCCTGCTGAAGATATTCATCAGGGATATCAACTATATCAAAATTATCCGATTCCTCGTCTTTATATATAATAGCCTTAAGATTCACAAGATCGATCATGCCCTTAAAGCTTGCCTCTGAACCCATTGGTATCTGTATAGAAACAGCGTTAGCTCCAAGGTAATCCTTTATCTGTTTTTCAACAGCAAAAAAGTCAGCTCCTGTGCGATCCATCTTATTTATATAAGCTATTCTGGGAACCTTATATCTGTCTGCCTGTCTCCATACGGTCTCACTCTGTGGCTCCACTCCACCAACCGCGCAGAAAACAACTATCCCGCCGTCAAGAACGCGTAATGACCTCTCAACCTCAACTGTAAAATCAACATGCCCCGGTGTATCAATAATATTAATATCGTAATCTTTCCATTTGCATGCTGTGCTAGCCGAAGTTATAGTTATACCTCTCTCCTGCTCCTGCTTCATCCAGTCCATGGTAGCGGTTCCATCATCAACGCCACCGACCCTGTAAATCCTACCCGTAAGATAAAGAATTCTCTCAGTAGTGGTAGTCTTACCAGCGTCAATATGCGCCATGATTCCAATATTTCTCAATTTATATAAAGACTTATCTTGTGCCATGGTTTCTATTCTTTTAGGTCTCTCTAATAATGTTATCATAATTTCGGTGTCGGGTATCCGGTATTCAGTGTCCGGTTATAACCGCTAACCGAAAACCTATAATCGAAATTTACCATTTAAAGTGGCTGAATGCCTTGTTAGCCTCTGCCATCTTGTGTGTATCTTCCTTCTTCTTTACCGCTGCTCCCTGTTTCTGATAAGCGTCAAAAAACTCGCTTGTTAACCTGTCGCTCATCGGGCTCCCTTTACGAAGCCTGGCAAAGTTTCTTATCCAGCGCATAGCTATAGTTATACCACGCGCATGCGTTACTTCTATAGGTACCTGATAAGTCGCACCGCCAACACGCCTTGATTTCAACTCGAGCATCGGCCTTACGTTATCCAAGACCTGCTGGAAAAGTTCCAATGCGTTATCCTTGCCGGTCTTTTCCTGTAAACCCGCAAAGGCATCATAAACAATTCTCTCAGCGGTAGCTTTCTTGCCTCTCTCCATTACAATATTTATAAATTTTGATATCAACTCTGATTTATATTTAGGATCTGGCAATACTTTTCTTTTTTCTGCCCTTCTTCTTCTCATTATATTATCCTTCTAAAGCTCAGTTAGGTCTACGGTTATCTATAATATTACTTACGCCGCGGGAGCAGCGCCTGGTTTTGGCCTCTTGCCCCCATACTTTGAACGGCTATTCTTTCTGTTTGCTACCCCCTGGGTATCAAGTATACCTCTAACTATGTGATACCTTACCCCTGGAAGGTCCTTTACCTTGCCGCCTCTGACAAGAACGATTGAATGCTCCTGCAGGTTATGCCCTTCTCCCGGTATATAAGCTGTAACCTCTATACCATTAGTAAGCCTTACCCTAGCTATCTTTCTTAACGCTGAGTTAGGCTTTTTAGGCGTCTGGGTCTTTACTTGAAGACATACGCCTCTTTTCTGGGGCGAACCCTTCAGAGCAGGTGACTTTGTCTTTGTTGTTATGGCTTTCCTACCTTTTCTTATCAACTGATTTATCGTTGGCATATTTTTTAATTACTCCTCGCAGGGGCTTAGGCCTTACCTGACTATTTTTTTTCTACACTCTCTACTTCCTGATTATCCGATTCCAGCTTTTTCTTTTTTAAACTATCCACTTTCTTTATAAGCTCTATGTTTCTATTCTCCGGGAATCCTGTACCAGCAGGAACAAGATGCCCCATTATCACGTTTTCTTTTAATCCCAGGAGGTTATCCACCTTCCCGCTTGAAGCGGCCTCTGTAAGTATGCGCGTCGTCTCCTGAAAACTAGCCGCAGATATAAAACTCTCTGTGCTTAATGATGCCTTTGTTATGCCAAGAAGTATAGGCGTTGCTTTCGCGGGCTTCTTTTTCTTCTTCAAAGCCTTCTGGTTGCCTTCCTGAAAAACTACCCTATCAACATTGGAACCAACCAAAAAGTCCGTATCTCCCGGATCATCTACTCTTACCTTCTTTAACATCTGCCTTACTATAACCTCTATATGCTTATCATTTATCTTTACACCCTGGAGACGATACACCTCCTGGACCTCATTTACCAGATATTCCTGAAGCGACTTATCTCCCGAAACCTTAAGAATGTCCTGTGGGACAACCGGTCCGTCTATCAGCTGCTGGCCAGCATAAACCCTGTCACCCTTGTAAACATTAAGATGTTTGCCATGCGGAATCAGGTATTCTTTCGTCATGTCTGTAGAACTCTTTACTATTATCCTTCTTTGCCCCTTCTTCGACCCACCGAACTCGACAATACCATCTATCTCACTGATTATCGCGGGATCTTTTGGCCTACGCGCCTCGAACAGCTCCGCTACTCTTGGAAGCCCACCTGTAATATCTCTTGTCTTTGTAACAACACGAGGAGTCTTTGCAAGAAGCTCACCTGCTTTAACCTGGGAACCATTTTTTACCAATATATGAGCGCCTGCCGGTATAGGGTATAAAGCGGCTACTTCTTTCTTATCATTCTGTATAACAATCTGCGGGTGATATTCACCCTTATGTTCTATTATAACCGTATCGGTAAGCTTGGTTTGAGGATCCATCTCCTGGCGCATAGTAACGCCTTCTTTTACATCCTCGAACCTGATAGTCCCTGCCATCTCGGTAAGTATCGGGGACATATAAGGATCCCATTTTACAAATATCGCGTCCTTCTTGACCGGCTTATTTTCTCTGACAGCGATAATAGCTCCATGAGGAATCGGGTAACGCTCGAATTCTCTACCGCTTTCGTCATTTATAGATACCTGGCCATTGCGATTTAATACTATAATCTCCTGCGTACTAGTCTTTTCCACTGTTCGTAGATTATGATATTTAACTATACCATCGTTTTTAGATTTTATGAATGCCTGTTCAATAACCCTGCTTGCTGTACCACCTATATGGAATGTTCTCATAGTAAGCTGTGTTCCCGGCTCCCCAATAGACTGAGCCGCTACTATACCGATAGCCTCACCCTTTTCTACAAGCCTGAATGTCGCTAGATTGCGTCCATAGCATTTAACACAGACGCCTTTCTTCGCTTCACAAGTCAAAACACTTCTTATCCTTATGCGCTCTATACCTGCTGTCTCTATGCACTCTGCCTTTTCTTCATCTATCTCTTTGCCGGCTTCAACAATTAATTCATCTGTAATGATATCAACTATGTTATCACATGCTACTCTTCCTATAATTCGTTCCTTAAGGCTAACCACAACTTCATCACCCTCTATAATAGCGCTGATAAGTATACCATTTAATGTGTTGCAATCATCCTCATTTATAATTACATCCTGAGCAACATCAACAAGTCTTCTAGTCAAATAGCCTGAATCCGCGGTCTTTAGCGCTGTATCAGCCAAACCTTTTCGCGCACCATGCGTTGATATAAAATATTCAAGTACGGTAAGACCTTCACGGAAGTTAGCGGTAATAGGGTGTTCAATGATCTCTCCGGATGGCTTTGCCATAAGGCCTCTCATTCCAGCAAGCTGTCTTATCTGCTGCCTCGAACCACGAGCGCCTGAATCTGCCATCATAAATATAGGATTAAACTCTCCTAGATTATCTATAACCTTCTCTGAAATGATATCTGTAACATGTGTCCAGATATCCACTATCTTATTATAACGTTCGCGGTCCGTAATAATACCTTTCCTGTATTGAGCCTGGACATCATTTACCTGTTTCTGGGCATCAGCTATTATCTTCTTCTTCTCTGGCAAAAGCTTTAAGTCATCCACTGATATAGAGAGCCCTGCTTTTGTTGCCCATGTAAAGCCTAAGGTTTTTAAATCATCCAAAAGCGTCACAGTCCTGCTATGGCCAAACTGCTTATAAGAAGTCGTTATCAGATCCGATATTTTCTTCTTGTTAATAATATCATTAAAAAACGGCAGATTCTCAGGCAAAACCTTATTTAAAATTATTCTACCCGGCGTTGTTGTGATAAGAATAGGGCTACCATCCATCCTTACCTTGATAAGAGCGTGTATATGCACCTGGTTATCATCGTAAGCAGATATAACCTCATCCATAGAAGCAAATACCATGCCTTCTCCGGGCTTCCCCTTACTCTCCTTGGTAATATAATGCAACCCTATAACTATGTCCTGAGTAGGCGCAACTATGGGCTCACCGCTGGATGGTGAGAATATATTATTTGATGCCATCATCAAAAGACGCGTCTCCATCTGTGCCTCTATGGAAAGTGGCACATGAACAGCCATCTGGTCACCATCAAAATCAGCATTAAATGCTGAACACACAAGAGGATGAATTCTTATGGCCTTTCCCTCTATCAAAACCGGCTGAAAAGCCTGTATGCCAAGTCTGTGCAGGGTTGGGGCTCTGTTGAGCATTATCGGATGATCAGCTATAACCTCTTCAAGTATATCCCACACCTCAAGCTTTGCCTTTTCTACCATTCTCTTGGCACTCTTAATAGTATGCACAAATCCACGTTCTTTTAGCTTCTTTATAATAAAAGGCTCAAAGAGCTCCAGTGCCATCTTCTTAGGAAGCCCGCACTGATGCAGCTTTAATTCTGGTCCTATTACAATAACAGATCTTCCTGAATAATCTACTCTCTTGCCCAAAAGGTTCTGCCTAAACCGCCCCTGCTTACCCTTTAGCATATCACTTAAAGACTTTAATGGCCGATTTCCGGTACCAAGTACGGGCCTGCCGTGTCTACCATTATCAAAAAGCGCGTCAACCGCCTCCTGCAGCATCCTTTTTTCGTTTCTTATAATAACCTCTGGTGCCTTAAGATCCATAAGCTTCTTTAAGCGATTATTCCTGTTAATTACTCTCCTGTAAAGATCGTTTAGATCGCTAGTAGCAAAACGTCCACCATCAAGAGGCACTAAAGGACGGAGATCCGGAGGTATGACAGGTATCATATTCATTATCATCCACTCAGGGTTATTATCGCTCTGCTTGAACTGCTCAACGATTTTAAGTATCTTCGCTAATCTCTTCTGACTCTGCTCGCCTTTTGAGCTTCTAAAATCTTTGTTAGTTTTAGTTGATAATTTCGCTAGGTCGACTTTCTTAAGTATCTCTTTTACCGCCTCAGCGCCCATCATAGCCTTAAACCCATCTTTATACTCTTGACTATACTGGCGGTACTTCTCATCGTTTAGCAGTTCTCTTTCCTTCAGTCCTGTTTCACCCGGATCTATAACTATATACTCTTCGTAGTAAAGGACTTTCTCAAGCTCTCTAAGTGTTATACCAAGGAGTGTTCCGATCCTTGAAGGCACGACCTTAAAAAACCAGATATGCGAAACAGGTGCAGCAAGCTCTATGTGACCCATTCTCTCGCGTCTGACTTTTGACAGAGTCACTTCTACGCCACAACGATCACATATAATACCTTTATGCTTGATGCGTTTATATTTACCACAGCTGCATTCCCAGTCTCTTACAGGGCCGAATATCCTCTCGCAAAAGAGTCCGTCTTTTTCCGGGCGCAATGTACGATAATTTATGGTTTCAGGCTTCTTAACTTCTCCCTTAGACCATGACTTTATCACTTCCGGAGACGCTATGCTTATGCTAACTGAATCAAATTTTACATCTGAACTCATTTATCTACTCCGTATGTAACGGTTAACTATTTTGCCTGTCCCTTTTTCTCTGTCTTAACATCAAGGCCAAGGCTCTGTAACTCTTTTACAAGAACGTTAAAGGATTCCGGTGTACCTGGTGGCAATGCGTTCTCTCCCTTGACTATGGACTCATACATCCGCGTTCTGCCCATAACATCGTCGCTCTTTACAGTCAGAAGCTCCTGCAAGGTATACGCGGCACCGTATGCTTCCAATGCCCATACTTCCATCTCACCAAACCTTTGCCCGCCAAACTGCGCTTTTCCTCCAAGCGGCTGTTGCGTAACTAAGGAATATGGCCCGATAGAGCGGGCATGGATCTTGTCATCTACTAAATGCGCTAATTTCATCATATATATATAGCCTACTGTTATCTCCTGATCAAAAGCCTCACCAGTTAAGCCATCATACAATACAACTTTACCTGTTTCCGGCAGATTGGCTTTCTTCATCTGCACTCTTATCTCTTCCTCAGACGCGCCATCAAATACCGGTGAAGCTATCTTGATGCCCAATAATTGAGCTGCCCAACCAAGATGGGTCTCAAGCAACTGCCCTACATTCATTCGAGAAGGAACGCCTAGGGGGTTTAAAACAATCTCTACAGGTGTGCCATCAGGGAGGTATGGCATGTCTTCTTCAGGCAGGATCTTCGCGATAACCCCTTTGTTTCCATGACGACCCGCTATCTTATCGCCGACCGATGCCTTACGCTTATTGGCAACATTAACAACCACCTTCTTCAGTACTCCCGGAGGAAGTTCATCGCCTCTCTTTATCTTGTCTATCTCTCTGTCTTCTTCGTAGACCAGATCTTCTATCTGCTCTTCTAATATCTTGATAATCCTCTTTATCTCTTCTTCCAGCTCTGCTTCTTCAACAGAGAACTTTAAACTCGCGATATCACATTTTGGAAGCTTTTTTACATCAGTTTTCTTGATAATTTTTCCCGCGGCAACTACTATTACCCCGCTCTGCTCATCTAGTAACGAGCTTGTAATCTTTTTGCCAACAAGAAATTTGGTCAATTTAAGGATCTTTTCCTGTTCTAACGTCTTTATCTGAGAGCCATAATATTCTTTTACTTCTTCTATTTGAGCAATCTCTTTGGTAAGTTCATCTTTGCTCTTTGGCCTCTGTTGCTTTCTGGAAAATATCTTTACATCTATAACCACGCCTTCTACTCCCGGTGGAACTACAAGCGAAGCGTCACGCACATCACCAGCCTTTTCGCCAAAAATCGCGCGCAAAAGCTTCTCTTCAGGAGAAAGCTCAGTCTCACTTTTTGGCATGACCTTACCTACAAGTATATCACCGGGGCCTACTTCCGCGCCTACGTGTATTATGCCTTCTTCATCAAGATTCTTAAGGGCCTCTTCGCTGATATTAGGTATATCCCTTGTTATATCCTCAGGACCGAGTCTGGTATCTCTTGCCTCAATACCAAATTCTTCTATGTGTATTGAGGTAAACATATCATCTTTTACAAGCTTTTGGCTTATTAGGATAGCATCCTCAAAATTGTAACCTCTCCAAGGCATAAAGGCTACCAAAAGGTTGTAACCGAGAGCAAGCTCTCCATTGTTCGTGGCAGCCCCATCAGCAATAACATCACCGGCTTTAACCTTCTGTCCAAGTTTAACTAAGGCTCTCTGATTAACGCATGTTGACGCATTTGATCTCTGATATTTTTTTAATTTATATACCTTCTCGCCAACCTGTATCTCATCGGATTGTATATTCTTTACAATTCCTGAAGCAGCCGCTATTACCATAGCGCCTGAATCGCGTGCTACTTTTGCCTCCATGCCGGTGCCAACTAATGGCTCCTGTGCTCTGAGCAAAGGCACTGCCTGGCGCTGCATGTTTGATCCCATCAAAGCCCTGTTAGCATCATCGTGCTCTAAGAAAGGTATGATACTAGCGGCTACACTAACCAACTGCGTTGGAGAAACATCTATATATTGAACCTGTTTAGGGCCTATTTTTGGAAAATCAGATTTGTATCTACAAAAAACCATATCCTCTGTGAAGCGACCCTGGGCATCAACCTTTGAATTAGCCTGGGCTATATAATAATTATCTTCTACATCAGCGGAAAGATATTCAACCTTCTTTGTTAATTTACCATTTTCTACCTTTAAGTACGGCGTCTCTATAAAGCCAAACTCATTTATCCTCGCGTATGTAGAGAGTGAGGCGATAAGCCCGATATTAGGACCTTCAGGTGTCTCAATAGGACAGACTCTGCCATAATGTGAATAATGTACGTCTCGCACCTCAAATCCGGCTCTTTCCCTTGAAAGGCCTCCGGGCCCAAGAGCAGATACTCTTCTCTTGTGGGTCATCTCAGCTAGAGGGTTGGTCTGATCCATAAACTGTGAAAGCTGGCTTCTGCCAAAAAAGTCTTTTATAACACCTGAGACCAACTTTGAGTTGATTAGATTGTGTGGCATAATGTTCTCGAGATCATATATCGACATCCGCTCTTTAACAGCCCGTTCTAATCTCGTAAAACCTATTCTGAATTGATTAAGCAATAACTCTCCGATAGTACGTACCCTTCTATTGCCAAGGTGGTCTATATCATCGGTCTGCCCCTCTGTGAGCTTTAAATCAACTAACCTCTTAATAGTCTTGACAACAGTGTCGTTATCGAGAACTCTCTGCTCAAGAGGCGCTTTCATGTCAAGTTTCCTATTCATCATATAACGGCCAACCCTGCTCAAATCATATCGCTTCTTGTCAAAAAATAATGTATCAATAAGTGCCTTTGCGCTCTCTATTGTAGGAGGATCGCCCGGGCGCAACTTACGATAGATCTCTATCAGCGCATCATCTGTGGATTTCGCGTGATCTTTGGCCATTGTACTGATAATCTCTTCTGAGGGCTTTTCGATAATCTTTACGCTATCAACCGAACCTGAAGCGACCTTAGCAGCTGATTCCTTTGTAATCTTTTCCCTCTGCTGCATTAATGTAAGACCGGTCTCATTGTCTACAACCTCTGAAACTACTATTGCGCCGATATATTTATTCAAATCTGAAATAGAAGGCTTTTCTATTTCTACTATATTACTGAAGATCCTTAATATGTCCTCATCCTCGGAAAATCCAAGTGCCCTCAAAAATACAGTAGATAGCACCTTCTTGCGCCTGTCTATATAAGCATGAAGATTGTCATATGCGTCAAATTCAAATTCAAGCCACGCGCCTCTGTAAGGTATTAACCGTGCGCTATATATCTTCTTGCCATTAGGATGCAGTTCCGATTCAAATGATACTCCCGGTGAACGATGGAGCTGACTCACAACAACCCTTTCATCTCCATTTATTATAAAGGTACCAACAGGGGTCATGAGAGGAAGGTCACCGATATAAACCTCTTGCTCCTTCATGCAGTCTTTCATGCGCAAACGAACCTTAACCTTTAACGAAGCGGCATAAGTCATACTTCTAACTTTGCACTCATCGATATCATACTTTGGCTTAGCCAGAGAGTAACTTACAAACTCAAGGTGGCAGTTGCCATCGTAACTCTCTATCGGAAAGATACTGGTAAACACTTCCTGCAAGCCATGATCTTTACGCTTGGTGCGAGGTACGCCAACCTGAATAAAATCATTAAATGAATTTACCTGTACCTCTAACAGATTAGGTATCGGGTATGCATGCTTAACTTTAGAAAAGTTTTTTCTCTGCATTGTCATGCTAATCCTATTGTTTAACTCTAGTTAATAGTTCGTGTGCTTATATCTTCTCAATATCAAACTTAAAGACAAGCTGAACTATTTAAGCTCTACCTTTGCTCCGGTAGCTTCAACCTTCTTCTTTATCTCTTCTGCCTCTGCCTTAGGAATGCCTTCCTTGATAGCCTTTGGCGCTGCCTCTACCAGATCCTTTGCTTCTTTTAAGCCTAAGCTGGTTACGGCACGTATCTCTTTTATGACCTGTATCTTATTAGCGCCAATCTCAGTAAGCACTACATCAAATGCGGTCTTTTCTTCTTCTACTGCCGCTGCTCCTCCGCCCGCTGCTCCTCCCGCTGCCGCAACCATCATTGGGGCCTGTGCGGAAACTTCAAATTTTTCTTCAAGTACCTTAACAAGCGATGAGAGTTCTATGACCGACATATTCTCGATCTTTGATACAAACTCTTCCTGCTCTTTTGTCATGGTAAGTTTTGCGCCTTCTTTTTCTTCTTTGGGCTGTTCCTTTACTTCTGCCTGTGCCTCTTCCTTTTTTATTTCATCTGCCATTTGATTCCTCCTTGTATTGAATCGTTTTATTGTAAATCGTCAAACTGTAAATAAATATTGATAAATAAAATTTATCAACTATTTATCTTCTTCCCTTTTTCTTATAATATCATTAATTGTATATAACAATTTCTTTATTACACCCGAACAAACCGAAACCAGCCCTACTATTGGGGAATTTATAGCTGCAACAAGACGCCCTATCAATACTTCACGACTTGGCATTGCTGCGAGCTCCTTAATCGTATCGACATCAATAATGCCGCCGTCAACATAACCGCCTTTTACCTGAAAACGCTCATTATTCTTCGCAAAATCAACCAGTGCCTTGGAAGTAGCGACCGGATCACTGCTTGTATGGCCTATTGCGCAAGAGCCATCAACCAAATCCGCTAACGCGTCAAGCTTTAGGTCTCGAAGGGCGGTCTTACAAAGTGAATTATTGATAATCATATATTTGCTTGATACAACCTTAAGCTTTTTTCTTAATGCTTCAATCTGCTTATTTGTAAGTCCTGTAAAATCTGTTACAAATAGAGATGATGAATCCTTTAACCTTTCAGTATACTCTTTTACTATGCAGGTCTTTAAAAACCTACCTGGTTTAAGTTGTTTCTCCATCATAACCCTCTATAATTTATAATTAATATTTAGACGCGTCTAACCTGATACCCGGACCCATAGTTGTTGAGATCGAGATACCTCTTAAGAACTTACCCTTTACATTGGCTGGCCTTACATGAATAATAGCGTCAATCACAGTTTTCGTGTTTTCTACTATAGCCTCTACCTCAAAAGAGAGCTTTGCGATAGTCATGTTAATGCATCCAAGCTTGTCCATCCTAAATTCAACTTTGCCTGCCCTGACTTCCTGTATAGCTTTCTCTACATCCATTGTTACTGTTCCTGCTTTAGGGCTTGGCATAAGTCCACGAGGCCCCAGAACCTTGCCTAATTTACTTAGATCTTTCATCATCTCAGGCATCGCGATAACTGTATCAAAATCCAGAAAACCACCTGCTACCTTTTCAACCAGATCATCTGCTCCGACAATATCCGCACCCGCGTCTTTTGCTTTCTGAGCATGCTCATCTTTGCAAAAAACAGCTACCTTTATTGTCTTTCCGGTACCATGCGGAAGAACAACCGAACCTCTTATAGATTGCGATAATTCTTTTTCCGCAAGATTCAATTTTATAGCAAGATCAATGCTCTCATTAAATTTAGCGGTAGGCACACTCTTTAAAGTAGTAACTGCCTCGCTTAAATCATACAACTTTGTTTTGTCCACTAGCTTATTTGCTTCTGCAAGTCTTTTACTCATTTTTTATCCGATATCTATGCCCATACTGCGCGCTGTGCCTTTTACAATCTTTAGGGCCTGTTCTACATCATCTGTATTAAGGTCTTCCATCTTGACCTTCGCAATCTCAATTGCGTCCTCTCTTGAAACCTTGCCAACTTTTTCCTTGTTCGGAACTCCAGAGGCCTTTGCTATGTTTGCTGCTTTTTTAAGAAGGACTGAACATGGTGGACTCTTGATTATAAACGTATATGTTCTATCTTCATATACACTAATTACCACGGGTAACGTAAGCCCCTGCTTATTCTTGGTCTTCTCATTAAATGCTTTGCAGAATTCCATGATATTCAAGCCATGCTGACCAAGCGCAGGCCCAACAGGAGGGGCTGGGTTTGCTTGTCCCCCCGGACAGTATAATTTAATCTGTGTCTTAACTTTTTTCGCCATTTTACAACCTCTCAACCTGCCAGTATTCAAGCTCAACAGGAGTTGATCTGCCAAATATCATCACTGAAACTTTAAGCTTACCCTTTGCAGGATTAAGATCTTCTACGTTACCGTTAAAATTCGTAAAAGGTCCGTCTTTGACCCTAACGCTTTCGCCTATGCTGAATGTCACCTTTGGCATGGGCTTTTCTTTCTTCTCTTCTGTCTGCTTAAGTATGCTCTTTACTTCTTCTTCCTGCAACGGTGTCGGTTTTTGACCTGAGCTGATAAAACCTGTAACCCCTGGGGTATTCTTAACAAGGTACCAGCACTCATCTGTAAGTTCCATCTCAACAAGTACATACCCCGGAAAAAACTTTCTCTCTGATATCGTCTTCTTGCCTGCTTTTACCTCTGAAACTACCTCTGTTGGTATTATAACCTGAGCGATCTTATCCTGAATTTTGCTGCGTTCAAGCCGGCCTAATAAATTAGCCTTTACCTTTTCTTCCTGGCCTGTCAATGTATGTAGGACGTACCAAAGTTTACCCATATAATTCACCAATCTATGCTAAGAAACTATTTTATAAGCAAATGTATAGCTTTTGAGAAAATAAAATCACATATACCAATATAAAAAGCCATGGCAGCTACACTTATTATGACTATTGTTGTTGACCCTATCAACTCACTCCTGGTGGGCCATGACACCTTTTTGAGTTCAACTGTTACTTCACTTACAAAATTATTGATCTTAGCGAACATCTTTTTATAATCTACCTTTCAAAACCATGGCAGGCCTGGAGGGATTCGAACCCCCATCACGCGGCTTTGGAGACCACTGCTCTAGCCAATTAGAGCTACAGGCCTTTAAATTAAAATTGTCAAAACGCGTTAAAAACCTGCCAACTGCTGCTGGCAGGTTTTTTATTTATATATTAGGTTATAGTACTATTTAACTTCTTTATGCGGCGTTCTACGATGACAAAACTTACAGAACTTACTCATCTCCAGTTTTTCAGTTGTATTCTTCTTATTCTTAGTAGTAGAATACCATCTGTTTTTACATTCTGTACACGCTAGTAAAATCTGTTCCCGCATTTTTCTGCCCTATTTTTATATTCTTAAGATCCTTCTGATGCTCCTATTGGTCGCATCATCAGGATAAATTCAACCATACATTTTATGTCGTGCTTTGCACTCCATAAATTGTGGTTTCATTTATTTTATTATTTCGCTTATAACACCAGCGCCAACTGTCCTTCCGCCTTCTCTGATAGCAAAACGAAGCTCTTTTTCCATAGCGATAGGTGTTATCAATGTTATTTCCATAGTCACTTTGTCGCCAGGCATTACCATCTCAACGCCTTCAGCGAGTTTTGCTATACCGGTTACGTCTGTGGTTCTGAAGTAGAACTGTGGACGGTATCCATTAAAGAAAGGTGTATGACGTCCGCCCTCTTCCTTTGTTAAGATATACACCTCTGCGTTAAACGTTGTATGAGGAGTAATAGAACCTGGCTTTGCAAGTACCATACCACGCTCTATATCCTTCTTATCTGTTCCTCTTAAGAGTATTCCTACGTTGTCTCCGGCCTGGCCTTCATCAAGAAGCTTCCTGAACATCTCAACACCCGTTACAACAGACTTCTGAGCCTCAGGGCGCATTCCGATTATCTCGATATTCTCACTTACCTTTACGATACCTCTTTCGATTCTTCCTGTTGCTACGGTACCACGACCTGTAATAGAAAAGACGTCTTCAACAGCCATAAGGAATGGCTTTTCGACGTCTCTTTTTGGGGTCGGTATACTCTCATCTACTGCCTTCATAAGCTCTGTTATGGATTTACAGCTATCGCAATCATCTTTACCGCAACCACATTCCATGGCCTTTAAGGCTGAACCTTTTACTATCGGTATCTTCTCCCCTGGGAATTCATATTTAGAAAGAAGTTCTCTTATCTCAAGCTCTACCAAGTCAAGAAGCTCCGGATCATCTACCATATCTACTTTGTTAAGATATACAACAACTGAAGGAACGTTAACCTGGCGCGCTAAAAGGATATGCTCTCTTGTCTGAGGCATAGGTCCGTCAGCTGCGGATACAACCAGAATAGCTCCATCCATCTGAGCGGCACCTGTTATCATGTTCTTGATATAATCAGCGTGACCCGGGCAATCAACGTGGGCATAATGACGATTGTCTGTCTCATACTCAACGTGAGCTATAGCGATAGTTATACCGCGCTCTTTCTCTTCAGGGGCCTTATCAATAGAATCAAATGAACGTACCTCAGCCTGACCCTTCTTGCTAAGACACATTGTAATCGCTGAAGTAAGAGTTGTCTTGCCATGATCTACGTGGCCTATTGTACCTATATTAAGATGTGGTTTTGTTCGTAAAAATTTTTCCTTTGCCATTGTTACTCCTTTGTTTTGCTAATTCATTTATATTATTATATAAATAAAAAAAAACACATACTCTTCTGGAGCTGCTGACGGGAATCGAACCCGTGACCTCGTCCTTACCAAGGACGCACTCTACCAACTGAGCTACAGCAGCGGAAGAAAGCCATTATAGCCTCTTACGCTGTTATTGTATTCAGAAATGGAGTGTTTATTGTACCAAAAAAAACTTTTTTGTCAAGCGTTTTTTTAACTTTTTTTTCACTGTTAAAATAAGGTTGATTTTTAGAAGAAATATTGCAGGTAGGGCCTTTTTGTTGAGGCCGTTAAATAGGCCTTTATATACAATTTGCCGTTGCGGAAAAAGGAGATTTCCGCGGGAGAATTAGAAGAATACTTTTGAAATACCCTTACCACATCCTGTGCGAGGCTCCTGAAAAACCAGCTGTCATTTGATGCGGTATCTAACTCTACCTCTACTATATAGCTGCCATCCAGGACATTTATATTGTTAACTTTATACTGATAATGATATTTTGTCTGCGTTTGCAACGCTGTCTTTATATAAGATATCTTTGCATTAAGGCTGGCAGGCTGTTGGATATTTAGCCTGTTAGAAAAGAGTGCTGTATTTGAATACGCTAAAAAAATGACAAATGGTAAAACAAGAGCGACTACAATAAAAAGAACCCATTTCGTCTTCCTGCGAAATGAGTTTTCTACATCCATTATCAAGCGCTGCGCCTGTATATCAAGCCTCTCGGTAATCTCTGTAGCGCGTTTTTCTAAAAATTCCTGTTCCTTTTTTATCTTCCTATCAAAGGAAAGCAGGCTTTCGTAATAGAGATTGTTAAGATTTTTAGGTTGGGCATTAGACTTGATGTAATCGGTATCTTCTTGCCCCTTAGCAAGAGTCTCGAGATTAGCTATCTCTTTTTCAAGCTGGAGGATCTTCTTGTGATAGGCCTCTTCCCTTATGCTCTTGTCGCCAAAAAGGCGTATCTCGTTATCATCTTTATTTGGATAAGGCATAATGTAAATATATACTACTTGCAGGCAAAAGTCAAGGGGTGGCGCTTAAAATAGGCCATGAGCCAAAAGAGGGGATATTAATTATTTTCTTTTTAGGTTCTCGCCATATGGAGCGGGAGACGGGACTCGAACCCGCGACAGTCTGCTTGGAAAGCAGAAGCTCTACCAACTGAGCTACTCCCGCTCGTATATCATATAGTAACCTTAAGAAATTGTTTGTTGCAACATTATAACAGTTCGAAAAAAATATTTCAATCTAAAATAGCACAACAGTAATTATTCACCGATTATCTTTACCATAACTCTTTTTCTGCGAGAGCCGTCGAATTCACCATAGAATATCTGTTCCCATGGGCCAAAATCAAGCTGCCCCTTTGTAATGGCTATAACAACTTCACGGCCCATTATAGTTCTCTTGAGATGAGCATCGCCATTATCCTCACCTGTAAGATTATGCTGATACCGGCTAAGTGGCTCATGGGGAATATATTGTTCAAGCCAGTTCTCAAAATCCTGATGTAATCCGCTTTCATTGTCATTTATAAATACACTCGCTGTTATATGCATAGCATTTACCAGGCAAAGACCTTCTTTTATATTGCTTTTATCAAGGCACTCTTCTACCTTTTCTGTTATATTCAGAAACTCTCTTCGCTTAACAGTCTCAAACCATAAATATTCTGTATAACTCTTCATTGTTCCTCCGATTATTAATCTATAGCATCCCTATATATCTATATTAATATATATAAGTATATTCATTAATAAATTGTACCCAGCAGGTTCGAGAATCTATCTGCAAAGCGTTTGCACTCTTTTTCTACCCTATCATCCGGTGCGCCAATGGAAACAGGCCCATAATGGCTCCCTTTTGGATCGCCCTGAATAATAAACCCATGAATAAGCAACGCATTTATGATATCCAGTATAGTGGTCTCATTGCCCCCTGCTATATTTGCCGCGGAAGAGAATGCCCCGCCTACCTTGCCATCAAGCTTACCATGTATCTTAACTGTTTCATCAAGAAGCGTCTTTATCTGTGCCGCCATTGTCCCGTAATAAGTTGGTGAGCCGATTATTACGCCATCCGCAGCTTCAAGCTCATCTACATTCACATCATCTATTGCTTTCAAAGTCGCATCCTGGCCTTTTACCTTTAGCTCTTCCGTTATAATTTTGGCCATCTTTTGAGTGTTTCCTGTTCTTGAATAATATAGCACCAGTACACTTGCCATAATCTCTTCCTAAAGTTAAAAAGCTAAACAACATAGTATGTTTAGCTAATAAAATGGTGGGCAGGGAAGGATTTGGCGCCCTCTCCCGGCTCACTGCATCTCTCCGAACAAAAGCTGTTCGCCAGGGTATTCGGGTCGGCCACTCGCCTGCTTTCGCTAAATTCTTGCAGATTCATGGATGCAAGCCGCTTTCCCTCCCTATTCGGTCGGCGCAGGCTCTCTTCAAATCCTTAAAGAATGGTGGGCAGGGAAGGATTTGAACCTTCGAAGGCGAAGCCGGCAGATTTACAGTCTGCTGCCATTGACCACTCGGCCACCTGCCCACGCAATATGCATTAATATCGAAAAATGGAGCCGGCGAGAGGAGTCGAACCCCCGACATCCTCATTACAAGTGAGGCGCTCTACCAACTGAGCTACGCCGGCACATAAAATTTATTTATAGACCTTCTTAAATGCTTGTGGAAGAAATTCTAAAAGATCGGTTGCCTTAAGAGATATCTCTGTCTTTGCCTTTGCTGCTATATCTCCTGAAAGGCCGTGTATGTACGCGCCAAGCCTTGCTGCCTTAAACGCATCTATACCTGATGCTAAAAACGCTCCGATAATACCTGTCAAAACATCGCCACACCCACCTGAAGCCATCCCGGGGTTACCTGATGAATTAATATAGATCTCTTTGCGTGGCGCAGCTACAACTGTCTTGTATCCTTTCAAAACAGTTGTTACATTATATTCGGTTGCAAACTTTTTTGCAACACCTTTTTTATCTTTATTAACAAAAGATAATCTCAACCCTGCAAGCCTGGCCATTTCACCTGAATGGGGCGTAATAACCGTACTGCACCTGCCTCGTTGCCCCGAAAGAGTCTTACGGGGTTGTGCGTAACATGTATTGCCTAAGATCGATAAATGGCCTGACAAGGCATTTAAGGCATCTGCATCAAGGACCATGGACAGGTCGATACCGCTTATCAGCGAACGTATCAAAGTTTGAGTCTGCCTGTTTTGCGAAAGTCCGGGGCCTATAATAACGCAATCGCATTTTTTGGAAAAATCTCTTATCTTGCTATACGCGGATCTTGAAAGTGACTGCTCTTTGGTTTCCGGCAGAGGAAGGGTCATGACTTCTGTAAGCTTGCGCTCCATTATAGGATTTAAGCTTTTTGGTATTGCCAATGTAACAAGCCCGGCACCCGAAAGAAGAGCTGCTTGAGAAGCTAGGTACGCGGCCCCCGTCATGCCCACCGAACCTGCAATTACAAAAACATGGCCATAGTCACCTTTGTGGCTATCCTGTTTGCGTTTTTTTATACTCAAGATGCGCTTTGCCATAATTTAGGCTTTACCATTAACCAATATTACGCTTGCCACAGCATAGGTGCGTGTATGAGACATGCTTATAATAATATTTTTTACACCTAAAGCTGTACCTACCCGCTCAACTTCTCCTGTTAAGCGTACATTTGGTTTACCGGATTCCTCGTTCCAGACCTCGATATCCCTCCACTCCATTCTGCTTGTTAAGCCGCTGCCTAATGCCTTTAAAACAGCTTCTTTCGCGGCAAACCTCGCAGCGAGATGCTGATACGAAGATGTCTTCTCATTGGAATATTCGAGTTCTTTATCAGTAAATATCTTTAGCAGGAAATTCTTCTGCCACTTTTTTGCGGCATTCTTTATCCTTGATATCTCTACCATATCTATGCCTGTACCTATTATCATATTACACGCATGATGCTATCTTCTTCATCTCTTTAACAGCGTTGCCGATGCCGATAAACACAGACGCCGCGATAATAGAAAAACCTATATTAAGCTCTTCGATATTAGGTATCTTAGCTATTGCCGGAGCATTAGCATAATCAAGCCCGTGCCCGGCATTTACGCCAAAACCTATACTATTGCCGTAAAGGACTGACTTTTTAATCCTGTTGAATTCCCTATCGCGCGCTGATTTGGTCTTCGCGTTGGCATAGGAGCCTGTATGAAGCTCTATATAATCAGCACCTATATCCTTGGATGCCTTTATCTGGAGCATACTTGGATCAATAAATAGATTTACAGATATACCTTTGCTCTTTAGCTTGCTGACAACATCGGCTATCTTTTTCTTATGCTTTACCACATCGAGCCCGCCCTCTGTAGTAAGCTCCTGACGCTTTTCCGGAACGAGTGTCGCCTGATCGGGCCTTATCTTTAGCGCGATACTAACTATCTCTGCTGCTGCGGACATCTCCAAATTAAGCCTGGTTTTTACAGATACTTTTAGCCTCTTTAAATCATTATCATTGATATGCCTTCTATCGACACGAAGATGGCAGACTATGCTATCAGCCCCGGATGCTTCACATATCTTAGCGACCTTTATCGGATCAGGGAAAAGTTCTCCTCGAGCCTGACGCAGAGTCGCGATATGGTCTATATTTACACCTAATTTAGGCATTCTAGTTCTTCCCTTGCCGTCTTGGCAATATCCTCGGCAACGTCTTTTATCTCTAGGCTGTTCTGTCCTTCTACCATTATCCTCAGTTTATTCTCTGTACCTGAGTAACGAATATATAACCTGCCCTTAGAACCTAATTTTTTCTCGTTTTTTTCTATAGCCTTCTTTGTCTTTGTCAATTCCTCAATAGGCTTTTTACTCGCTACATCTATATTTAATAGTATCTGGGGAAACTTATACATCGCCCTGCTAAGCTGGCTTAGCGTCTTTCCTGTTTCAGCCATAATCTTCAATATAAAAAGCGCTGTCAGTAGACCGTCTCCTGTTGTAGTGTGATGAAGAAGTATGACATGCCCGGACTGCTCTCCGCCAAGATTAAGCTTTGCTTTAAGCATCTTCTCCAGGACATACTTGTCACCAACATCTGTCTTTATAAGCCTTCCGCCCCATTGGCTTATCGCCATCTCCAGTCCAAGATTACTCATCTGGGTAGTGACAATAGAGTTCTTGGTCAGTAGGTTTTTTTCTGATAGATATTTTGAGATAATCGCAAGTATAAAATCCCCATCCAATATCTGCCCTTTTTCATCAGACAGGATAACGCGATCCCCATCACCATCAAAGGCAAACCCGCAATCAAGGCCTTCTTCAACCACGTATTCTGAGATAACATTCGGATGAAGCGAACCGCACTCCTGGTTTATATTCTCCCCGGTAGGCTTATTATTAATGCTTCTTATATCTATAGATAGCTCCTTTGCTGTTTGGGGCACAAGATACGATATCGCTCCATACGCGCAGTCAGCTCCTATCTTATAGCTTGATAAATCAGAATCCTTTATAATTTCTCTCAACAAGTCCATGTACGCTGCCGTAGGATTAGGCTCGTCCTTTACCTTGCCGATTAAGCAATCTTCATCCACGGTAGGCGCACTATCATCTGATGATATAAGAAGCTCTATCTCGAGCTCTTCTTTTGGCGAAAGCTTATAACCCTTGTGCGTAAAGAATTTTAAGCCATTGTCGTCCACGTCATTATGCGAGGCGGAAATGACTATCCCCATATCATGATTTAATTTTTTAGCAAGGAAGGCAGCGCAGGGCGTTGTCATGACACCAAGCTTGATAACGTCAACACCGCAAGAGGTTATGCCTTTTATAAGCTGATCCTCAAACATCCCTCCGGAAACACGCGTATCTTTCGCTATTGATATATGCTGGGACTTTCTCTTGTGCGGATTTGCTTTTTTAACATAGGTTGCCGCTGATCTTCCTATCTGATAAACCATCTCCTCTGTTAACGGATAAACACCGACTTTTCCTCTTATACCATCTGTGCCAAAGAGTACGCTCATATCTTTAATTATTCTCCTTCTATCTGCGTTTGATTTTTTTAATGGGGATAGTGACTCGTGCCATGCCTTCATAGCCGATCTTACAGCCTTGAACCTGGGTAATGTTAACATCCTGCTTAACCGTGCCGGACTTGCCACTAACCGCAACCGGGGCTGTTGAGATATACGGGAGATCCTTGATAATCTCCGGGGGGCCTGCAACCACTGAATGGGAAGGGCTTATCGTTATATTATCCAATATTATCCTATATCCGGGGGAAGGCTCGCCTTCTATATTCACATAGATAGGCAGTGATTTCACTATAAACTTCTCACCCGATACCTTTATTAAAGAAGCTGCCTCTGTATCCTTGCTGAGGCTTTCCCTGTAAAGCTGTCCGCCGATGTAACTCCAAGTAAAGAGCGCAAGCGCAAGAGAGATAACTTTGATGGAAAAATTATTTAAAAGAATGGCTCTTAACATCTTCATGCGATCAGGCAACTCCTGTTTATTTTTATAACCATTATATTCATTTCTTTTTCTTGAATATCTTGATAAAACTCTTCTTCTTATGGCGTGCCGGGCGACAAAGATTATTTAAAACCCTCTCAAGGCCCTCTTTATCCAGGTCTCTTGTAAGCCTTCCATTTATAGCGATAGAGACTGATCCCGTCTCTTCTGAAACTACTACAACAATCGCATCTGTCTGCTCTGTCAGGCCGATAGCCGCACGATGACGCGTACCCAGGCTACGATTTATGCGCGGGTTATCTGATAAAGGTAAAAGACATCCTGCCGCGACAACGCGCTCACCATGAATAATAAGCCCTCCGTCATGAAGCGGTGTATTTGGCATAAAAACAGTGGCGAGCAATTCCTGGCTTACATGGCTATCGAGAATAATGCCGGTCTCTGTGTACGCCTTAAGAGAAGTTGTTCTTTCTATAGCCAGTATAGCGCCTATCTTCTTCTTTGACAAAAGAAACGTGGCGTTTACAATCTCTCCTATGATATGTTCCTCAACTACAAAAGCCCTTAAAAGTCCCTGTTCACCGATACGCGCCAGGCCCTGGCGTAATTCCGGATGGAATATAATTAGAAACGCGAGCACTAGGAGCGCAAAGAACTTTTCAATTATCCAATTAAGCGTATAAAGCCCCATACGCTGCGAAAGAAATGTGGTAGTGATAACTATAATAATCAGAAGTATTATAAGGCCTTTGAGCACCTGAAAAGCCCTAGTCTCTTTCACAAATACAAAGACCATATAAAACGCGCCCCATAATATCGCTATTTCCAGCAACGGCTTCCATATACTTGATATATATTCCATCATCATACAATCAATCCGATCTTATTGAACAGGCTATCTTAACTGCCACTACAGCCTCTTTAACATCATGGACCCTTAGGATATCAGCTCCATTATAAGCCGCTATCGCGTTTACAGCAATCGTAGGGGCTAGTCTATCCTCTACACCAAGTGCTGAAAGGGTACCGATAAATGATTTCCTTGATAGGCCCATCATCAAAGGAAAGCCTATTTTTTTAAAGTAACCTATATTTCTTATAATCTCAAGATTATGTTTTAGCCTCTTACCAAAACCTATGCCCGGGTCTATTATAATGCTCTCTTTCTTTACCCCTGCGTCCCTTGCGATCTTTATGCTTTCGCGAATATGCTTTGATATCTCGCTCAATAAATTTTTATACACAGGATTCTTCTGCATCGTACGGGGCTTACCCTTGATATGCATTATTACAAGCCCTGCCGAGTATTCAGCGCAAAGTGTTGCCAGTCTCTTGTCATTGCTAAGCCCGGATATATCATTTATTATAGACACGCCTTCTTTTAATACGGCAGAGGCAACTTCATATTTTGTAGTATCAACAGAGATAGGTATCTTAATCGCACCCTTAAGCTTGCTAATAACAGGCATTACCCTGCTTATCTCATCATCTACAGATACACTCAAAGAGCCCGGACGGGTAGATTCCGCGCCTATATCTATAATGTCAGCGCCTTCCTTCTCCATCTGAAGCGCCCTTTTGCATGCAGCGCTGGGTCTTAAAAATTGACCACCATCAAAAAAGGAGTCAGGCGTTACATTCAGAACACCCATAACAAGTGTTCTCTTAGAAAGATCAAGTTTATACCTGCGAGCTGTCAGGATCCTTTTTTGCATCTTTAGTATCTTTGCGAGCCTGCTTGCCATCTTTTTTAGCGTCTACATTATCAGGCGCAGCACTCTTGGGTTTGGTTTTTTTATCAAGTCCTGCGCTATCAATAACCGGTTCAGGCATGCCTGCCGCTTTACGCGCCTCTTGCGCGCTTAAGACTTCCTTTTCCAATAATACATCAGCGAGATTTATAAGTCTTTCCTTATTGTCCTTTAAAAGGTCCCTCGCGTGATTATAGGCGCTATCTACGATACTTCGCACTTCCTTATCTATAAGCTGAGCTGTCTGGTCACTGTAGTTTCGCTCCTCGGTGATATCTCGCCCTAAAAATACCTGGTGATTCTTTCTTCCGAATGTAAGGTGGCCTAGATTCTCGCTCATCCCAAACTCACACACCATTCTCCGCGCTGTCTCAGTAGCGACCTGAAGGTCATTATGCGCTCCTGTGGTAATCTCATTAAATATAATCTCTTCACTGGCCCTGCCGCCTAAAAGCACGATAAGCCTGCTAACAAGCTCTGTCTTGGAAACGATATATCTATCTTCAATGGGCATTTCCATGGTATAGCCTAGTGCTGATGTACCTCTTGGAATAATAGAGACCTTATGAAGTTCTTCAGTGCTTGGCATAAGAAGCCTTGTTAGGGCATGCCCTGATTCATGATACGCGACTATTCGCTTCTCTTGCTTGCTTATAACCCGGCTCTTTCTTTGAGGCCCTGCCATAACCCGCTCAATAGATTCCTGGAGCTCACTTGAAGTAACGGTATTTTTGCCTCTTCTGGCAGCCAAGAGCGCCGCCTCATTTATAAGATTGGCGAGATCGGCACCTGAAAAACCCGGGGTCTGCTTAGCGATAGCCATAAGATCCGCGTCCTGATCCATCTTTACATCTTTTGAATGAACCTTTAATATAGCTTCTCTTCCGTTTATATCAGGACGGTCTATCACGATCTGGCGGTCAAATCTGCCCGGACGTAAAAGAGCCGGGTCCAAAACATCCGGCCTGTTTGTCGCGGCTATTAAAATAATACCTATCTTTGTTGAAAACCCATCCATCTCAACCAAAAGAGCGTTCAATGTCTGCTCTCGCTCGTCATGGCCACCGCCTATACCGGCAAAACGTTGTCTGCCGACAGCATCTATCTCATCCATAAATATAATAGCACCTTTACCGCCTACCTTAGCGGATTTCTTTGCCTGCTCAAAAAGATCTCTTACCCTGGCAGCTCCGACTCCGACAAACATTTCAACAAAATCAGAACCACTGATATTGAAAAAAGGAACTTCCGCTTCACCTGAAACAGCCTTGGCAAGAAGTGTCTTACCGCATCCCGGAGGCCCCATCAACAGAACGCCTTTGGGCATCTTGCCGCCAAGACGTTGAAACTTTTTAGGGTCCTTTAGAAATTCTATGACCTCCTGGAGCTCCTCCTTTGCCTCATCCACACCGGCAACATCCTTGAAAGTAACCTTTGCTTTATCACCTTGTATAAGTTTCGCGCGGCTCTTTCCAAATGAGAGTATCCTGCCTGCTCCCCCGCCTGCTCCTCCGCCCCGCAAAAAGAAAAACCACATAAGTCCGAAGAAAAGCAATGTTGGCCCTATGGTATATACAATAGTTGAAAGGAATGTCTTTGTAGGCTTTACTGTCACATCCATGACATTGTTTCTTACTACCTTAATTAAGTCAGTATCATTCGGAGGAACATTTACACTAAACCTTGTCCCATCAGATAGTTGTCCGGCCATCTTTTCTTCCATGATAACAACCTTGGATATTTTTTGCGTAGAAGCATTGTCATCCAATGTTCTATAGAATTCACTATATGGCATTTGCCTCTGGACTCCACCTATGCCCTCCATGGACATTGAATTCATCCTGAAAAGCATGATAAAGAGAAGTATAGTAATCGCCCAGAATATCATACCCGGAGGATTATTTTTACCCGGTGGTTTCATCTTAGGGAATTTACTGCCTTTACCGGATTTGTTAGTACCTTTGTTCTTAGCGCCATTTGCCATTTTTAGCCTTTTGTTATAATTATATTATATATGATAGATTGTATATAGTAACAGATTGTCTTTACCTTGTCAATAATTCCAATCTTAGTGTTTTATATGTTTTGGAACTTATTTTACACGCGTCTGATATCCTGATACCACAGAGCCATAAGATATCACCTTTTGATGAAATTATAATAGGTATGCTTTTTCTATTTTTAAGAGGTATCTTCTCATCTATAAAGACATCTGATACCTTCTTATAGCCTTTCATACCAAGGGGCCTTATCTTATCGCCTTGTTTAAAGGTTCTTATAGTTAAAGGAAGATCAAGCTTATCCACGTCAAAATATTCAACATTTTTGCGCTTCTTGGAAAAATCAGGTACGCGATTAATGTGTCTTGCCTGAAACGATCTCCTACCAAATCTTGTAATGCCCGGTATCTTAACAACCGCGCTAGGCAACTCTCTTTTCTTAGAAGTTTTTATCTCAGCAAGGGCAAACCTTACGCTCCTGTTACGCTTTTCAACGATTATTTCATGTGGCAAATAAAGTATAGAACCAACAGGCCTGGTATAAATCAGCGACTCTATCTCCTTGTAATGCCTGTAATCTATGCCTTCAAGGCCATTATGCAGATCCTGAATAATACTTCTTATCGCCCCCCTTTTAACAGAAGGGTGCAGTCTCGCAAAGCCGGTAAGGCTCAAGGTAATAATGCCTTTATCGCTCTTTTTAAAGGCCCCCTTGAAATCCTCTTTATGCTTGAGCTCTATATAGTCATAATCCTTATCAAGCAAATCGGCGAGTGTCAATAACGCTCTCTTTATGCCCGGGGAATAATCCCTTTCTATTAAAGGCAGTAGCTTTAAGCGTATCCTATTTCTAAAAAATTTGGTATCAAAATTAGATCTATCTATTCTTGGAGAAAGCCTCTTTTGCTTAATATATACCTCTATCTCTTTTCTGGATATCTCGATCATAGGCCTTATCAGCCGCGCCTTACCAAGGCCGCTATTTGCGGGTATACCACGCAACCCCTTAAGCCCTGTTCCGCGCAATAATCTCATAAGAACCGTCTCTGCCTGGTCATCCTTTGTATGCGCGGTTGCGACCGCATCGATATCAAGTTTATCTGTAATCTCTCTAAAAAACTTATATCTTAACCGTCTCGCGCTATCTTCAATAGAGAATTTATTTATCTTGGCGAATTTTCTGGTATCATGCCTTTGTACAAAAACGGGTAAGTTTTTATTCTTACCTATCATCTCCACGTATGCCTGATCCAGGTCAGACTCTTTGGCGCGCAAGGTGTGATTTAGGTGTCCTACAAAAAGCTTCAAACCCATACTGTCAGCTATCGCCTTAAACAGGGATAACATCGTAACAGAGTCAGGTCCACCTGAGATACAGAGCAATACCCTATCTCCTTTTTTTAGCATGGAATACTTTGTTATCGTATCTCTTATTTTATTGATCATGATATCAGATATGCTGTGCGGAGTAGAAAGGCTATCCCAAACGCACGCTTATGTATGTAAGGAAAATAGCAAAAAATAGCAACACAAGAAAAAAAAGCAAAATAACCTTTGGCCTTCTATGCAACCATAGAACATGGCGCTCTATCATCTTCTGATTGTCAGACTCTATCTCATCATACTCTATGCCGAAGATATATGTATCGAGAATATATTCCGATATCTTTTTTGACCACCTGACAGTAGCGTAAGAATCTGTGGCAAAAGCACTCGATGGGATATTTATAGTAAGTTTAAGTCTTGTCTTCTCAGGCGTAAGCTCAAAAGGGATCTTGCCCTTTTCCACTTTTACCTCCAAGCACATACCGCCCTTGCCAACATTGCGCGTAAAACCCTGAATTATGGACGAGGCAACTTCCTTCTTCTCATTGACAAGCTGAAACTCTATAGGAAAGATAGCGCCCAATCTAATATAATGTCTTCTGTTTTCCGAGGTCTTTTTCATATTTATAATTCTATAACAAAAGCAGCCAAATGTAAACTCAAAAGACTCATTTTAGGAAGTATTACAGTATCGCCATTAAAGCCCGGCAAGGGCAAATACCTAGGTTTCACCTTGACTATGGGGGGTTTTCCTGTTATTGTAAACTACTATGTAATTTTCATTGAGACATTCAGGCAAAAAGTAAAGGCATTAAGTGAATATACTATTAGTCTACCCCGAAATACCATCTACATTTTTCAGCTTTAAAAGCGCTCTAAAGTTTGTTTCAAAGAAGGCCGCATCTCCTCCGCTGGGATTGATTACAGTTGCTGCCATGCTTCCTGAGAAGTGGAAGAAAAAACTCATAGATATGAATGTTTCAAAGCTTAAAAACAGTGACCTTCTTTGGGCAGATTATGTCTTCTTAAGCGGAATGAATATCCAGAAGGAGTCTTTTTCAAAAGTTGTCACCCGCTGCAACCAACTTGGCGTAAAGATTGTTGCCGGAGGGCCAATGGTAACTACTGAGCATGAGAATTTCTCTGGTATAGATCACTTTGTGCTAAACGAAGCTGAACTGACGTTGCCTTCGTTTTTAACTGACCTGCGAAACGGGCATGCCCAGCATCTTTATACATCGGATAAATTCCCGGATATATCACAGACCCCTACCCCACTTTGGGAGCTGCTGAATATGAAAAAATACGCTGCTATGAACCTCCAGTATTCGAGAGGATGTCCTTTTAATTGCGAATTTTGCAGTATAACCATGCTAAACGGACACATTCCTCGCACAAAGAGCCGGGAGCAACTCGTCAAGGAACTTGATACCTTGTATGACCGTGGATGGCGAAGTGAAATATTTATTGTAGATGACAATTTCATAGGAAATAAACATAAACTTAGAACGGACATACTTCCTGCTATGGCAGAATGGCTCAAAAAACGGCATCACCCGTTCTATTTTGGAACAGAGACCTCGATCAATCTCGCTGATGACCCGGAACTCATGCATCTTATGGTTGATGCGGGATTCGAATCTGTCTTCATCGGTATTGAGACCCCAGACCCTAAGAGCCTCGCTGAATGCGGCAAGACACAGAATATGAAACGAGATATGGTAGATTCTGTTAAAAAAATACAAAAACGCGGGCTTATAGTAACAGGTGGATTTATTGTAGGCTTTGACAATGACTCTTCTTCTATTTTTGAAAAGCAGATAGATTTTATAAAAAATAGCGGCATTGTCACAGCTATGGTAGGATTATTAAACGCCCCTATCGGGACTCGCCTTTTTAATCGTCTAAATTCAGAAAAAAGGCTCCTAAGCACATTAACAGGCGACAATATGGATGGATCGATGAACTTTACCCCAAAGATGAACTATCAAAAACTTAAAGAGGGCTATAAAAAGATACTTGAGACTATATATTCCAGAAAGACATTTTACCAGCGCGTGCAGGTATTCTTGAGTGAACATCGCAATCTTAATGTACAGATAAAAAAGATACACCTATCAGACATAAAAGCTCTTATACGTTCTATATTTGTACTGGGGATAATTGACAGAGGCAGAATATACTATTGGAAGCTTTTTATGTTCAGTCTGTTCAATTGTCCAAGAAGATTTCCGATAGCGATAAAGATGATGATCTGTGGTTTTCATTTTCGCCGCGTTGTCGCGACTATATAACTCTCTATAAATCAAAAAGCGGTTCTTAGTTACAATTCATTGTAACTAAGAACCGCTTTAAATTTGGTGGGCCCGGTAGGACTCGAACCTACGACCAATTGATTATGAGTCAACTGCGCTAACCAACTGCGCTACGGGCCCAAAAATGATTGAAAGAGATTATAACATAGAGATAATAGGTTTACAAGAAGAAAAATCTACGAGAGTATATTGGTTATCTTATCCAATAATTCTTTACAGGAGTACGGCTTATGCATATAATCTTTTACCCCGAGCCGGCGCGCCTCTTTCTCAAATTCCGCATCCTGCGTACCTGTAGTCACTATCACGGGAATGCCATTCGTATGCATAGACTCTTTTAAACGCCTGAGTACGTTAAAACCGCCTCCTGCGGGCATAATGATATCAAGTACAATCAGATCCGGCCTCTGTTTATGGGCAAGCTGGGTGCCTCCATATGCATCAGAGGAATGGAAAACCTGAAACCCCGCTTCTTCTAAGATAATCCTGAGCACCTGCGCCAGTTCCGCGTCATCCTCGACAATCAGTATCTTTTTAGCCATATCGTTAAACCGTTACCATTCTTCGCGGTTTATCCCTTAAATCACGCGGTAATAGCACAGAAAACCTGGTCTCTTTGCCGATTTCACTGAAGACATCTATCCTACCTCTGTGCAGTTCTATTATCTCTTTTACAATAGACAGGCCCAGGCCAAAACCTTCCTTATCGGAGGCCTCTTTTACGCGGTAATATTTATTAAATATCTCCGCTATCCTGTTTGGCGGTATGCCTTCACCTGTATTCGCGACCTTCAACTCTACAACATCGCCGGTAGCAGCGGTTGTAATATTAATACTTCCATGTATAGGGGCGTATTTAACGGCATTTGACAATAGGTTGGCTACTACCTGTTGGAGTTTCAGATTATCACCCCACATCTCAAGGACCTGCCTCTCTTTTTTATAAGATATATTCTGCTGTTTTTGCCGGATAAGCGGCTCGACTATCTGTAATTCCTTATCAATAAGCAGGTTAAAATCGAGTTCCTCTCTCTTTAGCCCTACTTTTGTAAGTTTTATTCTGGGGATTGTCAGGATCGTATTTACAAACTGGGTCAGCCGCTCAACGGTAGAGAGGCATATATTCAGCATCTTTGCCTGGACCGCGCTGACATTACCGATGCCGCCTCCTATCAGGCTTTCGACGCTTACCCTTATAGTGGTAAGCGGAGTACGAAAATCATGCGAAACCTCTGAGACAAGGGCAGATTTGAGTTCCTCTGACTTCCTGCATTCATCAGAGTAGTGTAACATCTTATAGATTACCTTTCTGATGAGTGTGTATGAGGTTGAGAAACCTAATATCGTAAAAAGTATAGCAACTAAAAATAAGAAACCTTTGGTACCGATTAATATTGAATAGGTATTATGGTCCGTGGCCAGGAGATAGAGTATGATAAGAAGCGGTATCATAGACATAAGAGCAAAGGCGATATTTAGACTACGAAACGGGTCCTCTTTTAATTCCGCTATTATTAATTTATAATCCGGCGTCTTATTCATCTTACTATCCTCTCTTCTATCTTATATAAAAAGTTACTCCGCGCTGACATAGATGAGTCTGCCTAAAGCGTATATCCGAAAAATTACCTCTATAATTGCATTATACGAAACATGTTATAAGGTGTCAAGAGGATTACTTCTTCGATGAGACTCTCTCACGCAGGTAAAAAAAAGGGGGGGTGTGTTTAGCAAGAACCGTTCTTGAAGCAGTTTCTACTGCTTAAGCTCTTCCTTGGCAGGGGTATCAAACACAGCTTGTAAGGCGGGACATGCAATCCTCGCAGCTATCTATATGCTTGCGTATGGCTTCCTTTTGTTTTCCGTCAATCCTTCCTGTCCATCGTAAGCAGCCAGGACATCATATCCAGCCGCCTCTAACCTGATCTGTAAGACCTGAACCAGTTCGTGCTCATCCTCAATTACCAATATCTTCTTATTTGCCATTATAATATTTATCTCTTGTATAAATTAAATATATCTTTTAATTTAATGCCTTCTTTGCTTTTATAATCAGCTCCTCACCGCTGCGGGTGTCATCCGGATATGTCGCGTAACCAAATTGCAATCTTATTTTATTCTCCATCTTTTTTCGCGCCAGATATTCTTCCAATGCATGTTCAAGCCTCTTTTCTACCCGAAGAACACCCTCCTTATTGCATTCAGTTAAAATAACGGCAACTTCATCAGCGCCTTTAATAATAGCATTACTTTCTTCTTTGCGTAAACTATTCCTTATCGCCTCTTCCATCTCTTTTAGAATAGAGCCTACTGCCTCACTGGTCAATTCCTGCTGTAATCTATTAAGATCAAGCAAAGATACTGTAACCATGCTCATCTTAGAATTATTTTTCATAGCTTGTTTTATCCCATTATCGACGGATTGCTTAAGAAATGATTCGGCGGTATATTTAGGCAGGATAAAGATAAACTTGCTTCCCTCGTTATATTTTGACTCAACCCAGATCTTACCACCATGATACCGGACCAATCCTTTGCTTATAGCCAGCCCTAAACCAGTCCCCTTTGCTCCGCTACCAGCCGGTCGCTCAAATTGTTGAAATTTGCCAAATACCTTATCAATATTTTTCGGCGCGATGCCCATGCCTGTATCAGCAACGCTGCATTCCAGTGCTTTGCCCTGGTCGGTTACTGTAATTGTAACCTGGCCATTCTCCGGTGTAAATTTAATGGCATTTCCTATTAAATTAGTAAAGATCTGGACTATCATGTCGGGATCGACATAGGTATCTGAAGATGAAACGCGAAATAAAGTCTTAAGTTCAATATGTTTTTCATCAGCTCCGGGCTTCAGTGTGCTAACTACACCTTTGACTAATTCAGCCATGTCAACAAGTACCTTTTTTATCTCTACTCTTCGGGCCTCAATCTTAGAAATATCCAAGAGGTTATTGATCAATCGAGCTAAACGATCAACATTTCCTTTAATAATATTTATATACTCTCTCTGGTCTTTGGTGAGCTTGCCCGGTATCTCATCCAAAACAATAGAGGCGAATTCTTCCATTATAGCTAACGGCGTACGTAATTCATGAGAGACCATTGAGACAAAATCGTTTTTCGCCTGATCTAGCTTTTTAAGCCGATTATTCGCCTTCTCAAGTTTTTGCGCGTACTTTTTAGTCTCTGCCTCCAAATGCTGCTTCTCTTTTTTCTCTCCATACCTTTCAAGAGTCCTTTTAAGGACTAAAGACAGACCTCCTTTAAAGATCTCATCCTTGGATACATAATCGTAAGCGCCTATCTTCAGCGCTTCTACGGCTATTTTCGCATCGCTTTCTCCTGTAGCCATTACTACCGGTATATCTATACTCTTTTCTCTAAGCCTGTTCATAAAATCCAACCCGCTCATGCCCGGCATCCTGTAATCCAAAAGGATCAAATCAAACTTTTCTTTATCTATCTTTTCCAGCCCCTCCATTCCTGTCTGGGCAGTATTAGCCTCCACCTCAAACTCTTCAACCGACTTAAGTGACACCATGGTTATTTCCCTATCCGTAAGACTGTCATCTATAATAATTATTTTTAATTTTTTTCTCATTATTCAGGCCTTCTTATCAGGTCTTGCCTGCTTAGGGATTGTAAAATAAAAAGTGCTGCCTTTCTCCGGCTCTGATTCAACCCAGATAGTCCCGCCATGCGCTTCTACGATTTTCTTGCAAATAGTCAGGCCCGCGCCAGTACCTTTTTGTGTCTCTCCTTCCAGCCTTTGAAATAGATCAAATACTTTCGCTTGAAATTCTTTGGCAATCCCTTTACCATTATCTCTGACGTAACATTTTGATTCTTTATCAGTAGAATGCTCACAACCCACCTCTACTACAGGCTTTTCTTTATCGTTGTATTTGATAGCATTAGTGATCAAGTTTGTAAAAAGCTGGGTTATCCTTATCCTTTCATACTCGATGGCCGGGAGATCCAGTATCTTAAAGTCAACATTCCTTTCTTTCAAGCGCAGGGCAAGGTCTTCTTTTATCTCCGCTAAGAGCTTATTTAAATCTACTTTCTCGCAGGGCTTTTTCCAATGGCTTATCCGGGAAAGTTCTAAAAGGTCTCTTATCAAAGTCTGCATCTTCTGCACAGATTTTTGTATGACTTCAACGTAATGCTTGCCATCTTTATCTAATTTATTCTTATATTTATCGCTCAAGAATGTGCTAAACGCCTCAATACCGCGTAATGGTTCTTTTAGATCATGCGAAACTACATAAGTAAAATCGTCTAATTCTTTATTAGACCTCTGGACCTCAATAACCTTCTCTTCAAGCTTTTGCCTTGCTTTTTTCAACTCCCTGATGTCTCTTACAGCTAAGATAACGCTGGTAATCTCGCCTTCGGAATCTTTAAACGGCGCGCCATTAAAACTTACAGCGATTGAAGTACCTCTCTTATCTTTAAGCTCTATCTCATGATTTGCTATAATCTCACCTTGAAAGATCCTGGTAACAATGCTTTTCAGGCCATCTCTCTTCGTCTCGGATGGAAAAAAATCATCAACAAAGTGTTTTAGCATCTCATCCTCATCGTAACCTAATAGTTCACAGGCAGCATCATTGACTGTATTGATTTTTTCATCTTCATCAATCACCAGCAAGGCGTCATTCATATGCGCAAAAATATTATCAACGTAATCTTTGGAGACCATGGTCTGTTTCAGGTTACTAGTCATCTGCTTAAAGGCATTTGCCAGTTGTCCGATCTCATTCCTGCTATCCAGGGCATCAACATCCTCCATATCTACATCCAAGTCTCCCTTAGCTACGATGCCCATCTTATTAACCAACCTACCAAACGTGGTTGTCATTGCTGACGCGAATAGATAAGCCACAAATGAGCCTAAGATTATTGCTATAAGGCAAACAATGATTATATGATTCTTTATGCGGTTTATATCTTTTAAAAACTCATCCAGGTAAACAGAGGTACCTATAATCCAATTCCAGGGTTTAAAATAGACATAAGTCATCATCCTCAATCTCGGTAATAATTCCTGCTTGTCCTTCCATGGATAATACCTTATCCCGCACTCATCCTCTTTTAACGAGGGTCCTTTCGCGATTATTTCCTGAATAAAGGGGTTTTCCCCAGAATCTTCCATCTGAAAAATATCCTCTCCATCCCTTTCTCTCTCTTTCGACAATATATAATGGCCTTTCTCTTCTCCGTGAGTGCCGATAATATATAAAAATCCTGTTTGGCCCAATCTTTGCTCTGCCATCAGACTCTTTAATTCTTCCTTTTTTATCTCTTCGTAATTGACCTCTAATAGATCTTCGGGATAGATAGTCACCCCCACGATCCATTCTTTATTCGGAATACGCATTACCGCAACAAATTTCTCCCTGGCATCTTTTTCGTCGGTATCGCTATAGGTATAGCTATCGTAATCAATCTCGCCCTTTTCCAGGGTCTTGCCCTTAGCGATAATATCCTGAATAAAAAATCTCCCTTGAACATCCTGCACATACCAGATATTCTCTCCATCCATATCTCTTTGCTTAGAAAGAATATAGTTACCCTTATCATCAAGTATGTAGATATAGCCGTTCTGCCCTACAACTGTAGACGCTAACAGCTCTTTTAACCTTTCATCAGACAATTTATCCGCTATTTTACTGAATTCTGTCTCTAATCTATGACCGGCTAACCTTACCGCCCCATCTATTAAATCTCCCACGCTCTCAATCCTTTGCCTGGACTTTACTAAATTCATCTGCTTTTCATATTTTTTCAATGCCGCATTTATGGGTTTTGTATCAAAACCGATAGAATCTACTTCCTCGATACTCTTTTTAATATCTTCAATAGCTAAGTCGAATTTTTCAACATACGAATCAAATTCATCCGTGGTAAAACCATAAAGAAGCATATTTTTTTCATGCTTTTTCGCGCGGAGTAAAGGCTCTTTTAGGGCGGCCGCTGTTGTGTCTTTTTCAAAATGGGTAAGTATCAGCTCCTCGATCCCTTTGGCTTGAGAAGTTACAATATCCCTGGTCCTGTTACCGGCAGAACGCTTATCCTTCTGAATCAGGTCATAATAAGCCCCGGTGATAATCAGCCAATCTGAACATTGGATCTTTAACGCCTCTTCAATATTACGCAATATGCCTTCTTTAGCGCTGTTATAGCTCATCACACCTAATATAACAACGGGTAGAGTAACTAAAAGAATAGCTACCGCGATCAATTGCCATTTTATACTAATGTCACCGATTTTCATCTTAATGTTTTCTCACAGTTTTTCGGATTAAGCTTGAAACAACATATACCGCCTTTTTATGGCATGTAACATTACAATACCAGATTAATTGTAAAGGTGGTTGCCTGCCTACAGCGTGGCTACCAGGGCAAACAGGTGCTCGAGAACCGTTCTTGAAGCAGTTTCTACTTCTTTAGTTCCTCTTTTGCAGGCATGTCGAAAACAGCCTGCAAGGCAGACATGCAATCCTCACAGCTATCTATATGCTTGCGCATAGCTTCCTTTTGCTTTCCGTCAATCTTGCCCTCTATGTAATCCAGGAAGGTCTTAGGGTCCGGGCAAGGGGTTGCCACATTGACTACCTTAGCCTTGCCAAGATCTTTAATCGTTGGTTTTTTTTTATTCTTTTCGATCGCCTTGTAAAAAGCGTATATAAAATAAATAATTAATAAAAATAGTACGAAGCGTATCATTCCTTGGCTATTATCCTCTGCTATTTAAAGATTATTTGCCTTTTTCCAACTTGTTCATCGCGTTATCTAATACGCTATCGCAAGTAAAGGTCTTTTTATAATCAAAATCCTTAACAACCTTATAGAGACCCCAAGCTAAGGCCGCTATTATAATAATTGTCAGTAGTTTTCTCACTCAAACCACTCCTTGTTTTGTGCTAACTTTTTTCCTTCTTCTCTTGCTTAGGTTTTTTTGAATATCTTCATAACCGGAGGAATAGACAGGAATACACCAAGTAAAAATATCCACAAACCAAAGCCCTTTGCGCAACTGGATATCAATACCCCTATGCCTATTCCCGCGATAACCTTAGAAGAGACAAACAAAACAAACATCGGATTTGGTAATGCTTTTACCTTATCAAGTATACTCATATGCACCTCTCTTTTTTTATTTCCTCTTATTGCTGGGCAGAGGGGGAATTATTAAAATTCTTTACGCATTCTGACATCGCCTGCATACGCTTATCATTACCCATGCCGCACATCCTAAATTTCAAGGTCTTTGCCGCAGTCAGAACAAGTGCCGCTACTATAATAAGAATGATTATCTGTCCAAACATCTTCCAGGTCATATCGTTAGCCTCCTTTTATGTAGCATCAGTATTGGTGCGCAGGTTCAGAGCCTGTAACCTCCCAGTCACTGTCAAAATCCTTACGTCTCAACATAACCCTCTCTGTTTCATAGCCATAATCTATATCTATATGAGCACCGCTTCTGCCTACCATGGTATCACCAAAAGTCAGATCATCAATATCGCAGTTGTACTTTTTCGCAACATATTCTTTTGCCAGT
>Ga0222636_1000136_pt1 | contig 43608 bp, 43 predicted proteins | sample AntAcemetagen141_FD_179811 | JGI IMG/M metagenome (GOLD analysis project Ga0222636, IMG submission 179811) | Saline water microbial communities from Ace Lake, Antarctica - #141 | ecosystem: Environmental > Aquatic > Non-marine Saline and Alkaline > Saline | place: Antarctica: Ace Lake...
AATTTGGAATGCATCAGGATGGTTTTTGTTACAAGGTATGGAAAAACAGAGATAAAAAATGTGAAGATTGTCTCGTAGAAAAATCATTTAGGGATGGTCAGTCACACTCCAACGAAGAGACTGTTGTGATGAAAGATGGCAGGGTTGTGCAGATGTTAGTCAAGGCCACTCCGGTTATGAATGAGCGTGGCAAAATTGCTTATGTCCTGGAAACAGCTACTGACATCACAGTTAAGAAGCGCCTTCAAGAAGAACTGAAAAGGGTGTTAGGCAACTTAGAAGGGATGTTAGATGAACGCCTGAGAGAATTAGAAAAATCGGAAGAGAGATATCGAACCATATTTGAGCGCTCCCTCGATGCTATCATTCATACAGACCCTAAGGGAAAGATTATGGAGATCAACCAGGCAGGACTCCATATTCTGGGATACAAGACCAAACATGAGCTTGTTTCGCATGGTCCGGCCATGGATCTCTTTGAAAACCGGGAGGATCTTTACCTGTTTCAAAAGATGCTTTTTCGGGAGGGCTTTGTGACGGAGTTTGAAACCCACCTTACGGGGAAAAGGGGCGATCATTTGATGCAGTGATCACATCCAGTGTGATTTTCGATATAATTGGCCAGATTACCGGGTATGTGATGATCATAAGAGATGTCACAGAGAGAAAAAACGCCCAGGAGCAGGTCAAAAGACAGAATGTCAGGCTTACCACCTTAAATGCCATCTCCCTGACAGTCAGCAGCAGCCTGGATCTGGACCAGGTTTTGAACAGTACCATCGACAAGATGCTTGAGATTCCCGGGCGTGACTGTGTCCGTATTTATCTTTTAGACGATAAGAGGGATGTCCTTAACTTGGCGGCGCATAAGGGGTTTTCGCCCGGATTCATTGAAAAGAACTTTATGATGTCTCGCCGGGTGGGAGATGGTCTCCTGGGAAAAACTGTTCTCACGCGAGAAACGGAGATTGTGGACAACCTCCACCGGCCGGAAGATCTTTATGTGGATTCCATTGTCGAAGAAGGGATCCAATCCACTGTCTATATTCCCCTTGTCTTAAAAGGGGAGCCAGTGGGAGTAATGTGCGTATGCAGTCGTTCCGAATCCAGGTTTTCAGAAGATTATGTGGAATTCCTCACGGCTATCGGTAACCAAATAGGAATGGCCGTGCGTAATGCCATGCTGTACGAGGGCGCTAACAGGGCCTATCAGGAACTCAAGGAGGCTCAGGAACAGGTGATCCGGTCAGAAAAGCTGGCTTCTCTCGGTAAATTGTCCGCTACCATTGCCCATGAGATAAACAACCCCATTGCAGCAGTTCTAACTTACGTCAAATTGATGATGAAACTTGTTAAAAGGGGCCATTTCTCTCAAGATAGAGCTGAGGATATCTCACGATACTTAGGTACAATGGCATCGGAAATGACGAGATGCGGTGAAATTGTCAAAGATCTCCTCGCTTTTTCCCGCCGAAGCCGAATCGCAATCAAACCGCAAAATATTGATCAGATAATCAGTAGGACCTTAGCTTTAACCTCTCACGATCTCAAATTAAAAGAGATACAGTTCGTGAGCGAGATCGAGCCGGATTTGCCCATGGTGAAGTGCGATTTCAGACAGATTCAGCAGGTCTTTTTAAACCTTATAATCAACGCCTCAGAGGCCATGGAAGGCGGGGGTGTGCTGTCTATTTCGGCTATGCGTGCAGGAAAAAATGGTTTCTTGGAGATAACGATCTCTGATACGGGATGCGGTATTTCCGAGGAAGACCAGAAGGATATTTTCGAGCCCTTTTTTACCACCAAAGAGGAGGGAAAGGGTGTTGGCTTAGGTTTGTCGGTGGTCTACGGGATTATCACAAACCACAATGGCTCAATAGAAGTGGAAAGCGAGGTTGGGAAGGGAAGCGCGTTTAAAGTTCTTCTTCCTATCGAGGAACCGTTAAATAATGGAGGGAAATAAAGATGTCGAAAATGCCCCGTATTCTTGTTGTTGACGATGAAGAAGCGATGCGGGAAAGCCTCAATGACTGGTTAAAAGAAGATGGCTATGAAGTTGGTTTAGCTGCAGGAGGACAGGAAGCCATAGACATGGTCCGGGATGAGCCATGGGAAATCATTTTGCTCGATCTCAAAATGCCGGGTATGAACGGGCTTGAGACCCTAAAACATCTAAAAGAGGTGAGACCCGATGCCGAAATCCTCATGATGACTGCCTATGCCACCGTGGATACCGCTGTTCAGGCCATGAAAGAAGGCGCCTTTGATTATCTCGTAAAGCCCTTTGATCCGGATGAGGTAGAGATCCTCATAAAAAAGATCGTGAAACACAAGGAGTTGATCTTAGAAAACATCCTGCTCCGGAAAAAGTTAGAAGAACGAGAGCAGTTTGATGAGATTATAGGCAAAAGCGATGCCATGCAGCAGATTTTTGAACTGATCGAAAGGGTGGCGCCCACGGATTCCACTGTACTTATCACCGGGGAGAGCGGGACAGGAAAAGAGATGATCGCCCAGGCCATCCATGGAAACAGCGGGCGCTGCTATATGCCGCTTATAGCTGTGAGTTGTGGAGCACTGCCCGAATCACTCTTAGAAAGTGAACTGTTCGGCTATGAAAAGGGCGCCTTTACAGGTGCAGAACACACTAAGAGGGGGCGTTTTGAGATGGCCCATAAAGGGACACTCTTCTTAGATGAAATAGGCGACATCAGCTTGAAAACACAGGTGGATCTCTTGAGGGTTTTGCAGCAAAAGGAATTTTCCCGTTTAGGGAGTGAGGAATCTATAGAGGTGGACGTGCGCATTTTAGCTGCAACCAATCGGGATCTGGAAAAGGCTATAATCGAAAATCGATTCCGCAAAGATCTCTTTTATCGCCTGAATGTAATTTCGATACATGTCCCCCCCCTAAGAGAAAGAAAGGAGGATATTCCGCTCCTCGCAAAGGCGTCTGTTCGCAAATGCTGCTTAGAATTGAACAAAGACGAAGTAAACATTGCGCCTTCCGCCATGAAATTATTAGTGGATTATGACTGGCCCGGAAATGTCAGGGAATTGGAAAATATCATCGAAAGGGCGCTCGTGATTGGAGGGGGGAAAGAGATCGCAGCAACAGACATACCCTTTAGAGGAAGGGAACCAATGCGTGGACAATTACCCAAATCATTGAAATCAATGGAAAAAATACATATCGAAAGGGTTATAGAGGAAGCTGATTGGAATATCAGCAGGGCTGCGCGGGAATTAGATATCGACCGTCAAACCCTATATAATAAGATAGAGAAATATGAAATCAAAAGGGGGTAGCAGAACCCTTTCAAAATTCATAACCATCTGTGGCCTCGGTCCTCTCGACAGGATGATTATAGAGCACGTGGCCGGGGCTATATCAAGCCGATGCGGTCTGCGATACAAAATCTCTTCAAGGATGGATTCCCTGAGATATGCCTTTGATGAAAAGAGGGACCAGTATAACTCGAAGCTGATCCTGAAACGCTTCACTGAACTCTCTCACAACTCCCTGAAGTTCTTAGCGATTACCCAGGTTGACCTGTTTGTGCCGATTCTCAAATATGTCTTTGGATTGGCACAGGTGGGAGGCCAGTGCGCAATTATCTCCACATACAGGCTCCGCCCGCAGTTCTATGACCAAGAGCCGAATCAGGATCTCCTCATGGATCGAATTGGAAAGACCGCGTTACACGAGCTGGGTCATAGCCTCGGTCTTACCCACTGCAGGGATCGACATTGCGTTATGTACAGTTCCACTAACATCGCAGATACAGATTTTAAGCGATCGAATTTTTGCTCTACCTGCTATGAGCTTTTCAGGTGGCAATTAGAGAACTGCGGTATTCAAATAAAACCTGTAGGGGCCCCACCGGAAAAGTTCACCGCCACCTGGGTGGAAAAGATGATGATGCTTCCCGCCTCAGGCAGGAAATGCCGATATATGATTACAGGCGAAATAGGTCGCAAGATATGCCCCAATGCCTACGAGTGCGGCACCTGCTCTTTTGACCGGATGATGCAGCAACGATTGCAGTCTGAGCCGCTCCCGGTGGAGACTCCGACCCAGGTCGCAGGTTTTGAAATGGCTGACGGCTTTTACTACCACGAAGGCCATACATGGGCCAGGCCGGAATATGGAGACCGTGTCAGGGTGGGCCTGGACGACTTTGCCCAGAAGCTGTTAGGGAAGCTCAGTCAGATCGAGATGCCCAATATCGGTCATGAGCTCAAACAGGGTCAGACAGGATTTGCGGTAAAACGGAACGGCGAAACTGCCCGGGTTCTCTCTCCCATTGACGGCATTGTCAGCCGCGTCAATGATAAACTGTTGGACCATCCCGAGCTTATGAACAGTTCACCCTATGAGGATGGCTGGTTTGCTATTATCGAACCGACCAAACTCCGGAAGAATCTGAAGGATCTTTACTATGGTGAAGAGGCCCATACCTTCACGGGCGATGAGAGGGAAAGACTCTTTTCAATGGCCAACGATGACTTGAACATTGCTGCGGACGGTGGTGTTTCTGTAGGGGCCCCACCGGAGAGTTAGAAGAGAAAGAGTGGATCAAGCTTGCAAAGGCTTTTCTCAAATCTAAGTAAATAGCAAAAAGTAAATAGCAAATAAAAGAAAAACCTCCCGTGGACCAAATAAGCGGGAGGTTTTTTTTGTTTATTTTTCCTCTCGAGCCAAGCTCTCCAAAAGGGTGAGTAGGCTTCGAGCGCTATCAAGTTGAGGTAACTCCAAATAGTTTAACATCTTAGTGATAAGGTGATAATGTTATGAAGAAAACTTCCCGACAAACTTGAAGGAAAACAATCGCCGGAATACTATCATGAAGCTGATTTATCCTGTTCAGCTAAAACCGGACTAATTCGTGGAGATCACGCGACATGAAAAAACTTGACGGAGAAGGTCATTTATCGATAAATATAAAGTTAGTCATTCTCGAAAAATAAGAAACCTATGTGAACTCTGTAAGAGGAAAAGATAAGGAGAAGGCATGAAAGATAAGGAAAGTCCGGAATGTGCAAAATGTTCCATAAAGGATCGAATTTGCCTTGTAGAGGATGGAAAGGGACCAAAGTCCTGCCCCACTGAAAACTACAGGGAGATCATTAAAGACGCAGTTAAGGAGTACGAAAGGCCCAAAATTCACGAATTCGCCAGGATGGCATCGATTCAAGAATCCGAATGTTACTCAAATAGAGATATCCAGCCCTATGTCTCTCATCCTGTTAAACCAAGGGTCCAGGAGATCTGTGAATTTGCAGAAAAAATGGGATATCAAAAGTTAGGCATCGCTTTTTGCGCAGGGCTTTATCAGGAGGCAAAGGCGCTTACGAAAATCTTAGAAGCACAGGGCTTCGAGGTCGTCTCTGTTGTCTGCAAGGCCGGCGCCACTCCCAAAGAAACCATAGGGATCAAGGAGGAGGAAAAGATACGAATCGGGCAGTTTGAGTCCATGTGCAGCCCCATTGTTCAGGCAACTATCCTTAACCGGGAAAAAACTGATTTCAATATCTTAGTCGGGCTCTGTGTGGGGCACGATTCTCTCTTCTTCAAGTATAGCGAGGCCTTCACAACGGTACTTATTGCAAAGGACCGCGTCCTTGGCCACAATCCGGCCGCAGCCCTCTATACCTCCGGCAGCTATTATGCCCGGATGCTCCGTAAAGGGTTTTGACAGAGGTACCCGTTCACAGGTTCCCGGTTCAGAGGTTTCCCTCCGGGATTCCAAATATGAAAAAATACCCCGTGACCTGTTGCAGTGCCAGTTCTGTTGAATTCGTTCTTCAGGGTTGGATAAAAGAGAGAATGATTGACAAATGAGTCAAATTTGACTATAAAGTTTCAAAAGGCATTAAATAAATAGATTTTGGCAAGGTTCGGTGCATATTCTGAACCCCGGCCCAGACTGAAAATCTTAATCCATATAGTCAGATATACCATACAATAAATGAGACCAAAAATTCTGAACCGCTTTCCCGTACTCATGATTTTGGCTTTTACAGTGGCCCTGTTGAGTTCACTTATCGGATGCAGTCCGCTATCACCGCTTTATCCAAAAGTGATAGCGGCAGACGCAAAAATTCTTCCAAAATGTAAATACTTGGGGGAGGTTACCGGTTCGGCAGGGGACTATATTCCTTCGCTAACGCGCACTGAGGTAGCGACCAATGAAATTGCAATTCAAAATGCCAAAGGTCGTGCCCTGCAAGAGGCGGCAGGACTTGGTGCAACCCATGTTGTATGGGTCAGGCAGACGTATGGGAATGATGCCCAAATATGGGCACGAGCCTACAAATGTAAATAAGAAATAGTTGGCTCGTAATATCAGATTTCATGCTTTTCAATTAGGATAATTTTTCACTTACGTTCTTCCACTGTTCAAAAAAAGAAACATCTTGCCTGAACCGGTACTTCAGTATAAAATAGAGAGATGTTAGACTTGTGTCGATCCATAAATGGCTATTTTCCGCAATCTCAGCGTCAGACTCAAATTTTAATCCTCGAAATACTCCAATGTATTCCTGTGGTTAAAATCTTCGTCTTCCTTGATCTTGCAAAAACTATCTCATTTCTGGATGGACACTAGACTTGGCAATAATAACATCATTTTAACATGAAATATTCTGAATTGTGTCTTGGGATTTAACAAATGTATTTGGAATATTGGGGTCTAAAGAAGTACCCGTTCGATAATGTGCCTGATCCGGATTTCTTTTTTATGTCAAAACCCCACGAGGAGGGGTTGACAAGACTTTTGTACGCAGTTGAGAGGGGGAAAGGGTGTGCATTGCTTTCCGGAGAGGTGGGTGCAGGCAAAACAACCTTAGGTAAGGTATTGTTGCGTAAGATATCAAAAGAAAGATATGATATCGCCATGATAGCAAATCCGTGTTTAGAGACAAAAGAGTTCTTACAGGATATATTATATAAGTTGGGAATTACAGATGTCCCTGAGAGCAAGGTTGAAATCCTCCGAATTTTATACAAAAAACTGACCGACAATCTGGAGCAGAACAAAGGAACCCTTCTCATCATTGATGAAGCCCAGTTTATCGCGGAATCTACGTTAGAGGAAATCAGGCTTCTCCTCAACTATCAATTGTCCAACAGATTTCTCTTGACAATTTTTCTGATGGGACAACCCGAACTGGTAGATAAAGTCAAAGCGATCAAACAGTTGGCGCAGAGGGTAGAGATCAGCTACTTTTTGCGGTCCTTTAATTTCAAGGAAACGACCGATTATATTTTTTTTCGAGAGAAAAAGGCGGGCCTCAGCAAGAATGTGTTTAGCAAACAGGCCATTGAAATAATCTTTGAGCATAGTAATGGAATACCAAGAATCATCAATAACCTATGTGACTTGTCGCTTCTCGTGGGTTCAGGCGAGAAAAAGACAATGGTCACCTATGAGGTTATAAAGGATATTATTGACGATGGTGCAGTTTTCTGAAATCTTAAGAAAAAAAGAGAAGAAGCCTCTTTCTGAGCCTTCCCAAAACCATACCCGGAAGGAAAAAGTGAGCGTGAGCAGTATTCGGCCAGCGGATGAAGAGATTGAACAGTTCGGAGCTGATCCGCAATCAACAGTGAGACACAATGAAAATATCAAGACATATTATGAACAGCTCTTAGAAAGGGCACGAGATGTCCGGGATAGAGTCAAGGCAAAACAGGGTATCGCCGCTTCACCGATCCTTTCTATCCTGCATCATATTACGATAGAAGATCTTATTGATCCGCTTTATGAATACACGGTGTTATATACCAAATTCAGCGATCTGCCGTCTCATGCAGTGTGTGTGACGGTTACCTGCATGAAGTTAGCCAAAGGAATGGGATATGATACCAAAGAGATTTTGAGATTAGGTTTAGCCGCTTTTCTTGAAAATGTCGGCATGTATCTAATCCCCGACACTATCCTGAAACAGGAGGGCAAGCTTGACCCGCGCAGTTTAGCCCTCATCAGGAAACATCCCGAGCTCAGCGCCCAGGTTATCAGTCAGATGGGTGAAGCATTTCACTGGCTGGCGCGCTTGGCCCTTCAGGTGCATGAAAGATCGGATGGATCTGGATACCCCAAGGGATTGAGCGGGGATGAGATATCGGAATTTGCATCAATCATAGGATTGGTAGACATTTATATGGCCATGATCCGAAACCGGCCATACCGAAAAAAGTATATGGAGACGGATGCCGTTAAATCGGTAATAGGGATCGACAAAGGAAAATTCCCAAACAAAATCGTCAAGGAGTTTCTGGTTGAGATCTCTCTATTCCCGGTCAACTCTTATGTACTGCTCAATAACAAGGCTATTGGTCGTGTGTTGTCCACTGATAAGGATCATCCGCTCAAGCCTGTAATTGAACTCCTTTACGACGGCGTGGGACAAAAATTGAAGAAAGGAAAAATCGTCCATCTGTCAAACTCGCCGCTGTTACGTATTGTGGATACGGTCGGCGAGGAAGAACTTCCCTAAGTAGTGCCCGAACGAAAACTAGGATTTTTTGTTCAGATCAAGGAAGGTGAAAATTTTAACCACAGGAATACATTGAGTATTTTGAGGATTAAAATTTGAGCCTGACGCAGATATGGGCGAAAAAGACAGTTTTCGTTCAGACACTAAGTAAGCGGGTGTCCCAGACACCGTTAAGAGGTCGAGTCGTCGACTATTTGACGGTCTTTTCACGGATGTTATTCACTCTCCTTCGGTAAAGTAAAAAGCCAATGAAAGATGCGAAAGAAAAATATCTGTTATTCATTAAAACGCTTATAGCTACCTGCCTTCTGTTGATGGCCCTGATGATTCTGGCATGCGGCACTATGGCCGTGAAGGGGACCCCTGTGAAAGAACTGGTCGCCACCAAACCGGAATTGGAGGAAATGAAAAAGATGAAGAAGGCGCAGAAGCTGGAGCTGGCCAAGATGAGTCAGGTCACGGAAAACTCGGTTTTCGAGACAATTGACGGTATTCCCGAATATCGGATCGGCCCCCTTGATATTCTGGAGATAAACTCGCGTGTCGGAGAAAGTAGCGTAACAACTCTCGTTACGGTAAATGGCCTGGGCAAGATCAACTTTTCATTCTTAGACAATCTGAAAGCGGCCGGTCTGACCCCGACCCAGTTGGATGCTCTCCTGACCAAGGAACTCTCTGCCTATATAAGAAACCCGAGGATTGACGTGATGGTGAAAAAATATAGGAGCAAGAGCGCTCTGGCATTGGGGGAATTTTCACTGCTCAGGGGGGGATCGGGTTCACAGACCGGAAGCGGTAAGCTTTTTCTCGAAGGCAAGACCACTCTAATGGATTTTATTGCCTTGGGGCATGGCTATACGGTCAAGGGGGATATCAGGCGGCTCAAGCTGATCAGGAAAGGGAAAACATATGTCATTAATGTTTATAGTATCATAGAGCAGGGGAATGAGAACTTGAATGTCATTATTGATAACGGAGACACGGTGGATATCCCGGAACTGCCGGAAGTCGGGGAAAAGGTTTTTATTATGGGAGAGGTAGAAGATCAGGGGGTGTACGACCTCAAGGATGCCGAGGATCTCCTCTCTGCCATTGCCCTTGCAGGCAAGTTCACGGATGAGGCCAAGGAGGAAAACACCCTCATTGTAAGGGCAACCGAAGTCGGGAAAAAACCTCTCGTCATGATGGCTGATTGTGAAGCCCTCCTGGAAAGGGCAGACCTTTCCCAGAATATTCCCCTCAGGGATGGTGATCTGGTCTATGTTCCAAGAATGGTGATTGGAGATATCAACAAATGGATCCGCAATCTTGACCCGGTGCTGGATTGGGTATTCTGGAGCAAATATAACGCCATATGGGAAGCCAAGCCATTTTGACCCGAGGTCTGTCATTCGTCAATACTCAGTAGTCAATCGTCATTAAACCACTGAGCCTGAGACCTTTGAAAAATGCTCAATTTTGGTCAAGATCAAGGAAGGCGATGATTTTAACTGCAGGAATATATTGAATATTTCGAGGATTAAAATTGATGGTCTCGTAAAAAGTCAGAAAGCACCCGTTATTGTCATTCCCGTGAAAACGGGAATCCAGGAAATTCAACTGCTTATGGACTCCCGCTCCCCGATCGGAGTCGAGGACAAGCTTCGCGGAGTGACGGCCTTGGAGACTTTTTACGATTTTGTCAAAATTTGAGCCTGACGCAGAGATTGGGCAAAATGGGGCGTTTTGCAAAGGTCTCAGCCTATCAACCATTGAACCCTTGAACGGTCACAGTAAGAGATGCAGTCTTGGCACAATACGACATAAATCTCAGTGAATATCTGCGAATCCTTAAGAAACGGAAGTTTACCGTTATTTTTATAGCCGCTATAATGGGTATATTCAGCACGGTTTTTGCCGCTATGAATGCCCCCATCCCCCTGTATACCTCAACCTGCAGCATCAAATTTGAAAAAGAGACAACTGTGGAGGGACTCTATGCCAAGACCATGTCCTGGTCAGAGGGAGACGACATGGAGACCCAGCTTTCCGTGCTGAAAAGCTACCCGGTTTTGAAAAGAGTTGGCGAGGAATTAGGAATGATAGCGGATAACACGTCAACGGAAGGTAACCAGTTGAACCCTCATGTGGCTGCGGTAATTGATGGGCTTCGATCAAAGATAGAGGTTTCGAGAGAAGGATATGCCAATATCATAGCGATACAGGCGACGGATCGAGATCCGGCACTTGCTCAGAAGCTGGCAAATACCGTGGCATTGGCCTACATGGAGGTACATACACGGGAGCAGAGCAAACGAACGACTGAGGCCGTGAAATATATTTCCGAAGAGCTGACAAAAGTGCGGCAAAAACTGCGGGGATCGGAAAATGAATTCAACAAATTTACTCAAAAAAACCAGTTGGTCTCCATTGATCTTCAGGGTGAGAATCTGTTGCTGGTATCCAAGGAGACAAAGGGGGCATTACAGAAGTTAGAAGAGTCAAAAGAACAATTGGATATCCTGGTGACCAAGCTGGATCAGTTCTTGAAAAATCCATCCGGTGCCGGTGATACCCTCTATTCGGAACATGCTAATAAGCAATATGAAATGATGAATGAGGCCCTCATAGGCATTCTGGTGGAGCGGGATTCCCTGCTAAAGGATTACACGGCCAAGCACCCCGAGGTCATTGCTATACAGCGTAAAATAATAAAAACTGTAAGCAAGATGCGAATTATTACCCTGTTACAGATGAAGAATATTGACAGGAAACGGGCGACATTGGAAGCGCGGCTTGAAGAGGTCAACGGAAAGACTCACGATTTGATGGAAAAAAAACTTGAGTACAACCGTTTGAAAAGAAAAGTTGTGTCATTTAATGATATGACGGTTCTCCTTGAAAAAAAGAATCAGGAGGCGCTGATCAGTAAGGCTGAAAAGCCTGACGAAGTCACTATCGTCAGGCCTGCGCTCTTCCCAAGGGTCCCTATTAATCCGCCAAAAACAGCGTCAAAGGGGGCGATGGGACTGGTCATCGGTCTGGTCATTGGTCTGGTCGTCGCTTTTGTCGTGGAGACATTTGACACCTCTCTCGGGGCCATTGATGATGTGGAGGAGGCCCTCGGATCCCAGGTCTTGGGAATGATTCCTCACGGGGATTTTGTCAGCATCAATGAAAGACCGAAGGGTGGGGGACCGGGGAATGGAGATACGTCCCATTTCAAACAGGAAGCGTACCTTGTTTCTCATTTTTTGCCGGAAACTATGATAGCGGAGAGTTTCAGGGCACTCCGGACGAATATCACCTTCAGCGATATGGAAAAAAAGATAAAGGTCATGTCGGTCACGGCCACGTCACCTTCAGAGGGGAAGTCAATGGTGAGTACCAATCTGGCCATAACCATGGCTCAGGCGGGTATGAAAACCCTCCTCGTGGAGTGCGATATGAGAAAGCCTGTAATATATAAGGCTTTTGGGGTTGATCGTAATCCCGGTTTGACGGATGTGCTGCTCGGGAACTATTCCGTTGATGAAGTGACAAAAACGATTACCGATATTATGGTAGGGGAAATGAGCATGGATGAGGTGATGGCCACGGCCGGGCTTGACAACCTCAATTTATTGACATGCGGCACCATACCCCCAAACCCTTCAGAACTGATCGATTCACAGCGTTTAGTGGAACTCATTGATGAAGTCAAGAATGAGTATGACATTGTCTTGTTTGATACGCCCCCGATTCTTTCCACATCCGATCCGATAATCTTAGGCACAAAAGTGGATGCAGTGCTCTTAGTTTATCGTGTCGGCGCTGTATCGAGGACCCTTCTTAAAAGATCTGCGACTCAATTAGAGCAGGTCAAGGCTACCCTTCTCGGGGTCGTCTTAAATGACATTAAGAGCGAACTGAGCCCTGATTTTCATGGGTACAAATACTACAAATCCTACTATTCCTATAAAGACGCGAAGGAAGAGAAAAAGGGTTGGAAGAGGGTTTTGTCTATCTTTGATGAGACGCGAAAAAAGATAACTTCTAATTTTAGCAAAACGCGGGAAAATGTAACTTCCAAAAAAGTTGAACCATCGGTTCATACCAAACAGAGAAGTAAAGAGAGAGACGTGGTAAAGAACCGAGGCTCGTTAAAGCTCTGGGTATCTCTGATTGCCTTGGTCTCCCTGGCTGTTGGTGTGCTGGTGCAAAATGGTTTCCTGCAGACAGAAAAAAATCTTTTTGCAAAACAGCCCGTGATGAAAGATACAAGACCGGTCCTCCCCCAAGAAAAGGTGTCTCAGCCGATTAAAATGGCGATATCAACGCCCCCGCCTCCCAAAGAGATCCCAAAAACGAAGGAACTTCCTGCTGCAACAAAACCCATAAGATATCCTTATTCTCTTCGCACCGGCTCTTTCAGGACCTTAGGGCAGGCAAAAAAGGAGATTGATCTGCTGAAGAAAAATGGCCTCTGGGCCTATTGGAACTATGTTGATCTCGGCAAGAAGGGCAAGTGGTACAGGATATTCGTGGGATCCTTTGCCACCTCTGAGCAGGCTGAAGAAGTCAAGAAGAAATATTCCCTGTCATCAGCGACCGTCTCGAAAACCCCCTATGCTGTTGAGATCGGAGAATTCCCGTCAAAGGAAGCCTTAAATGAGAAAATGGCGATGCTCAGCAAGGCGGTATATTCTCCATACGTTATCGAAACGCCCAATAAGGGATATCGTCTGCTCGTCGGGTCTTTTGTGTCCCAGGAACGTGCAGATCAAGTAGCGAATGAGCTAAACACATTGGGTCTCAATTGCAAGGCAGTTCTACGATGAATAAATCCTCCGGCCAGAGCAGTATTCAATTCATTATCCCTCTGGTCTTGCTGCTGGTCCTGATCTTAGGCCTTTCCTATTTAATACCGGAACTTACCGCCACCCATGCACTTGCCATAGGTGGCGGTATAGCGGTCTTAATTGTCTGCTTGGCCAGCACCGAAGTCGCCCTCTATATCCTTATCTTTTCCATGCTCCTTAGCCCGGAGTTTATTGTTGGCACCACAGAGGGCGCTTCCATGGGCAGAGGCGTGACCCTGAGGGCGGATGACTTCCTGATCCTCCTTATCGGACTCACCTGGATCGCAAAAATGGCTATCAACAAAGAATTGGGGCTCTTTTTAACTACCCCCCTCAATAAACCGATCGCTTATTACATTCTAATCAGTCTCATTTCCACCCTCTTAGGGTCCCTTTTCTTGAAGGTTGATCTGAAAACAGGTTTCTTTTTTGTGCTGAAATACTTTGAATACGTGCTCGTCTATTTTATGGTACTCAATCATCTGAAAACCAGGAGACAGGCGCGAGCTTATTTATGGGCCTTACTGATTACATGCACTATTGTGTCATTTTTGGGGTTGGCACAGGCTGCGCAAGGTGGAAGGGTCTCAGCGCCTTTTGAGGGGGACACGGGAGAACCGAATACCTTTGGGGGTTATCTTCTGCTGATGGCCTCTGTTACGACCGGACTGCTGTTAACAACCAAATCGTTCCGAATGCAGATGACATATGGAGCCATGGCATTCCTTTTTGTTGTTACGCTCTTCTTTACCGGTTCCAGGAGCTCCTTACTCGGTCTTATTTTGGCCGCGCTCGTCTTCCTCTGGCTGTCCGAAAAAAGAGGTTTGGTTTTTTTCGGCCTTGTTGCTGTGGCAGTGATTCTTCCCTTTACTGCCCCGAAGACGCTGACAAAAAGGGTAAGCCAAACCTTTACACAGAGGGCGGACCGAAGGCAGATCACTGTGGCAGGTACCAGACTCGATATGTCTACCAGTGCACGATTGATGCAGATGCAGAATGTATTGAGGGATTTTACCCAGCATCCTGTTTTGGGTTTTGGTGTTACGGGATACAAATTTGTGGATGCACAATATTTCAAGGTGCTTATTGAAACGGGACTCATAGGGCTGTTCATCTTTTTTCTCTTACTGTTAAGTATATTCAGACTTACCTACCGTGTTTTTAAGGAGGCGAGCGAACCCGTTGAAAAAGGCCTTTCCATGGGCTTCATAGCCGGATTCATCGGTCTTTTAGCCCATGCAGTCGGGACAAACACATTTATTATCGTGCGGATCATGGAACCTTTCTGGTTTGTGCTGGCTATCGTAGTTATGATGCCGAACCTTGAATCAGAAACGCCGGAAGGGAAAGACGCAGAGAGCATAGCGCATGGCAAAAAAAGGATGAGGTAGCCGACCAGGTTCACACGGGTCGATAATTTTGAAACAGCAGAGCAGATAGCCACGAATGGCACGAATGGGGCACAAATTAGTGAACATTAGTGTAATTAGTGGGTGGCTGTAGGCATGGTGGTTCTATTACATAAAGAGTTGGTGTATGACTGGAATAAAGGTTGGGTTGCTTATGAATTTCGGGAAGGAGAAGCTGGAATGGAAGCGTTTTGTATATTAGCCACGAATGGCACGAATGGGGCACAAATTAGTGAACATTAGTGTAATTAGTGGCTGACAAATGGAATTGGGGAATAGAATGCGATGATTAAATATAAAAAACTTCCGGAAAATATCGAGCTTCTATTAACCAACGCAGAGGCCTATCTGAAGTCGAGATCAGACGTAGTTTTTGCTTATCTCTTTGGCGGTCTTTCAAAGAGGAAACCCACGCCCTTAAGTGACGTAGATATTGCGGTTTACCTTTCAGAATGTGAGGATTATATTGAAAAAAAATTGGAGATTCTTGGCAAACTGATGATTCTTTTAGAGACTGACGAAATAGACCTCGTAATACTGAACACAGCTCCCCTCACACTTAAAATGGAAATACTGGAAAACAAAAAGGTCATTGTAGATAATGACCCTTTTTTAAGATACAGTTATGAATCCCTGACCATGAGAAAGTATTTCGACTTTTCGATAAAGGAAATGGGTATCCTTGAAAGGAGGTTTCTCCATGGTTGACAAGTCCCTTATCCTTAGAAAGCTGGCTGAACTTGAGGAATACTTGGAGCAGATAAAGGAGTATTCAGATATCACTGTAGATGAGTATTCAGATGATTGGAAGATTCAACGGATAGTTGAAAGGACACTACAGATGATGATTGAAAACTGCGTGGATATTGCCGGCCATATTATATCAGACAGGAGATATCGGATACCAAAAAGTTATGCAGATACTTTCAGTATCCTCCATAAAGAGGGTGTCTTAGAAAAGGAGCTCTTCGACACAATGGAAAAGATGGCAAAGTTCAGGAATATTGTCGTCCATCATTATGATAAAATGGATGCAGTTATAGTCGTTAACATTCTAAAAAGGTATATTGGAGATTTTCGAGATTATAGAAATGCCATCGTAAAATCTCTGAAGAAAAATGATGAAACTAAACAATGAAAGCAATTTCCCATGAATCTCTCTCTAAGAAGGTCGTGCGCGGTGGAATGCAGATAGCCACGAATGGCACGAATGGGGCACAAATTAGTGGACATTAGTGTAATTAGTGGCTAACAAAGTTAAACAAGTTATTAAAAAGACCAATCAAACCAATGGAATCAATAAAACCAATTATCCCCAACCCCACAATTCCCATAACAATTATTGAACCAAAAAAAGGATGGATTCCCATCGATCTGAAGCAGATATGGAATTATCGCGAGCTGTTCTATTTTTTGACAAAGAGAGACATCAAAGTCCGTTATAAGCAAACTGTTTTGGGCGGGCTGTGGGCCATCATTCAACCCGTCTTCACCATGATCGTATTCACCCTCTTTTTTGGACGTCTTGCCAAGATCCCTTCAGACGGCATCCCTTACCCCATCTTTGTCTATGCGGGCCTGCTCCCATGGACCTATTTTGCAAATGCCCTCTCTGCTTCTGGAAACAGCCTCGTTGGAAGCGCTAATCTTATAACAAAAGTCTATTTTCCTCGATTAATCATTCCTGCCTCTGCCTCCCTGGCAGGCCTGCTCGACTTTTTTATTGCCATGCTTGTCATGGGTGCAATGATGATTTACTATAACTTTATTCCAAATATCGGCATTTTGCTTTTCCCTCTTTTAGTTGGTTTGACTTTTCTGTGTGCTGTTGGTGTGGGGTTATGGCTGTCAGCCCTCAATGTCCAGTACCGGGACATACGATACGTTATCCCATTTCTCATTCAAATCTGGATGTTTGTCTCGCCCGTTATTTACCCTGTCAGTATGGTCAGCGAAAAATATCAATGGCTTCTGGCTCTGAACCCCATGACTGGTGTGATTCAGGCATATCGGGCGTCTCTGCTGGGTCACAAGCCCATTGACTGGTTTCTGTTAGGCATATCAACAGCCATAATCTTTATCATCTTTCTGTCAGGCCTCTATTATTTCAGGAGGATGGAAAAAACTTTTGCGGATGTGATTTGAAGCATGGAGCATGGAGCTAAGAGCTGAGAGCCCGGAGCTCGGCGGCCCGAGGCAGCCATGATTGTTGAAGAAACAAATCTGGACAGAGTTCTCCTGATAAAACTTGACGGTTTTGAGGATCATCGGGAGGAGTATTTAGAGCTGTACAATGAGAAATTATATAGGGAAAAGGGCATTTACATTCATTTTGTTGAAGATGACATTTCTTTGTATAGAACTCTCAGCTCCACGCTTCATGCTCTCTGCTCGTTGCCCCATGCCCTTTGCTCTATACTCTGTGCCCCTGTGTGCTCTGTGAGAGATTGATTTCATGTCTGACACCGTAGTCAAAGTCGAAAACCTGAGCAAGCAGTACCGCATCGGCGCTCACGAAGGCTACAAAACCTTCCGCGAAACCCTCGTAGATGCAGCCAAAGCCCCTTTCCAACGCCTCAGCTCAGCTTTGAAGACGCTCTGACTTTTGGCGATGATGATATAGATGAAAACTGGGAGAATTATAGAGACATTTTCTTAGCAGGAGGCATTCCATGAACATTACGGAAAGGAAAAATACCGAGCTAATCAAGGAGCTTAATAGGTACATTCGTGAACATCCCGAGTTTGCGGATAGTATTCCGAACAACGCTACAGTGATTATGCAATTAGATGGTGATACAGAGTTCAATGAGTGGAGTCTTGAGTTGGCAAATAGGCATGCTGAAAAAGGCCGCCCGCTAATATACGTTAAAATAAGGAAAATGAAACCTATTCGCTCCCGTATTGAAGAGTTGGAGCTTCAACAACAAGTGGCCTGTTGAAAATCGTCTGAAAATTTTGGCGCATTTGACGATTTGGTGTGTCGGAAAGCATTTTGAAGGCTTCAGTTGTTTATCGCCCAGGGTGCCATCTCTTCCTAAAGGAAAGCAATAAGCTTGGGGCAGGGAGCTAAGAGCAAGGTGCATGGCTTGAAAAATAGGTCCCTTCATGGTATAGTGTCGCTAAAGATGGAGGTGTGACATGAAAAAGAAGACAATAGTGACCGTTATTATCGCATTTCTGCTCTTTGGTCTATCCAGTATTACCTTTGCAGTCCAAGGTGATCTTGATTTGAGCAACAAAGAGATCATTGTGAACTTGGCAAAGCTGGTAGAAGGCCAGAAGGGCTTGAATGCAAGGATAGATAATGTAAATAGGAGGATTGATGATCTAAGGGGTGAACTAAAAGGAGATGTCAGAGAACTTGGCAATAGGATAAACGATCTGAGGGGGCTCATCTATGTTGTCCTCGCAGGCATTATTGCCCTTATCGGTTTTGTGATCTGGGACAGGAGATCAGCTTTATCTCCGGTAATCAGAAAAACAAAGGAACTTGAGGAAAGGGATGAACTTACAATACGCGTGCTCAAGGAGTATGCTCTAAAGCAACCAAAAATGGCAGAGGTGCTAAAATCCCTTGGAATATTGTAGAAGATTTGGCTACGTGCTCTTTGCTCTGTAATGGGATACACATCCCTGTAGGCTACAGGCTTATGTACCCCTTAAACACTTCTCTGCGTAATTGGAAAGATGAAGTAACCCTAACAGAATAGGTCGAAATTTTGATTAACGGCTACATGAGACAATATCCGGCCATTTACCGAAAATGCCAGCATTGGCAAATCCGGTAAATGCCGATTTATCCAAAGTCTTGACAGTTCCACAGGTACTTGGCGTGACAAGCAGGGATGTGATAATTTTGAAACAGTAGATAGCCACGAATGACACAAATGGGGCACAAATTGGTGAACATTAGTGTAATTAGTGGCTGACAAAGTAAAAAAGCCAATCGAACTAATCAAACCAGTTGATCAGCATAACGATAACTGGACCTCGGTCCCCCCAATAACCAATAACAAATAACTGATAACCGTTAACACATAACCATTAACAGATAACGAATATCCGGACGTTATGCCCTATAACGAAAAAGGGGGTCGAAGTCATGTTAAACGCAGAAAATTTACTTTCAAGGATTACGATCAATCCAAAAATAATGCTCGGCAAGCCGACTATCCGGGGTATAAGAATTACCGTGGAACAAATTCTTCGAGCGCTTTCGGGTGGTGTGTCGGAACAGGAACTGCTTGAAGAGTATCCGGAACTTGAAAAAGAGGATTTTCAGGCGGTGTTCACATATGTGGCAGGACTGGTCGAAGAGGAGCGAGTGTTTCCAGTCGGAGTGGTCGCATGAATTCATCCGAACTCAGATTTCTTATTGATGTGGGCGTTGGCAAAGGAATCGAAAGATATCTGCAGGAAGAGGGTTATGATACGAAAGCTGTGAGAGATATTGATCCCCGTATGGAAGATGAGGAGATTATTCGGACCGGATAAAAAACTGCTTCTGCGTGTTTCAGAATGATAAGTTACGAATTAAAAAACAAATCGGTAACTGAAAAGATGGAGGTATGTGAAGGGAATCTAATAACAATGCAACACCAACAAAACTAATTGAATGAACTATTATTATGGCTACCCTAAAGCGATTTGAAGATTTGGAATGCAGGAAGAAGGCAAGGAAGGGAATTTAAGATGAAAGTCACTTATGATAGAGAGGTGGATGCAGTCTATCTTGAACTCCTGAAATTGAAGCCTGAAGGGGTTATTGAGGTAGGAGAAGGCATAAATATCGATGTTACTTCTGATGGAAGAATTGTGGGGATAGAGTTGCTCGATGCTACAGAGAAGGTTTCCGTAGACAGTTTCTTAAATTACGAGATTGAGGCTGAAAGCATAGGGGAACTCTCCATTGCAAAGAGCAGAGGCGTATCAATACCTAACTAAAAAAGTATGCCAATTGGAGCAGGAACTGTGTTATAGGAGATCAGTCATCAGTTATTTGTTATCAGATTTGGCGATCAAATAGTATCAGAGACGTGCATGCTTGTGGGTAATAAACGCGTAAGAACATTTGAAGATCTGGAATGCTGGAAGGCATGCAGGGAACTTCGCCTGTTTGTTGCGAAAGAGGTCCTCCCTGTCTTGCCGAGGGAGGAGAAATTTAGGTTAGGCGATCAAGTGTTAAGGGCAGCGCGATCTTCAACAGCGAATTTGGCAGAAGGGTATGGGCGATTTCACTATATGGACAACGCCAAATTTTGCAGCAACGCCCGTGGTTCTTGCTGGGAAGTTCTCGATCATTTGATCACTGCGCAAGATGAGGATTTGATACCTGATGAAATGTTAAAAAGAGGGCGGGAATTGGTAAACACTGCCGTGAAATTGGTTAACGGCTACATGAATTATCTGAAAAGGGCAGGGAAGCAGTCATCCGATGGATGAGTTATTTGTTATCAGTTAATCGTTAATTGAAAAAGCGTAGAAAGCCTCTCAAGCGCCATTAACTATTAGCAGATAGCTGATAACCTAACCGTTAACACATAACCAATAACTGGACCCCTTGTCCCCTCAATAACGAATAACTTATAACTATTAACCGGCCCTCGGCCCCCCATTAACCATTAACAAATAACAGATAACTAATAACCGGCCTTCGGCCCCCCCATAACCATTAACAAATAACTGATAACGGATAACAGATAACCACCCCATGACTGACACCGTAATCAAAGTCGAAAGCTTGAGCAGGAACTGTGTTATAGGAGATCAGTTATGAGTAATATGCTTGATTCACTCGTCAAAAACAGGATATTCCCTAATGAAGAAGATGTTATAAAAACACTTCTTGGGGATTATATTATTCGCCAGATAGGCAATCAAAAGCGGGAAATAAAACGTTTCGAGCGAAGATATGGCATGTCATTTGAACGGTTCAAGGAATATCTTCATGAACGCTCAAATCTACTGGAAAAGGGTGACTTATCCCGTCAGGAACGTCAAACCCTGGCCCAGGCGATAATGCAAGAGGAAGATGACTGGTTGGGCTGGAAAGTGGCGAAAGAGATGTTGGAATCCTGGATAGGATTACGCCAGGAGGGTACACATTGACTTCATTAGCCTTGGAACTGGATGATTCGTTAATTTTATGATTGGGGAATGGATGATTGGCTAATTTGGGAAACAGGGATTCGGTTGATATTGAATATCTCAAGAAGCGGTTCATAGATGGTGAATATGCCATTAGCGACCATGCAATTATTGAGGCTCGGAAGGATGGAATTGTTCCCCGCACAGTTGAAAAGTTGGAGTGGACAGCTATAAATGGCAAGGTCATTGAGGAATATATTGATCGAAAAAGAGTATTAATCTATGCTGAATTAAAAGAAGATAAATTACCCGTTCATATTGTTGTTGATTACACTTTTTGGGAAGAACCGGTCATTGTCACTTCTTATGTTCCGGATAGCAGGTATTGGATCAAGCACAAAATCAGAAAAAATTAAAAGGGTGAAATCATGGCTTTGATCAAGAAAAGGAAGTGTCCTGAGTGTGGTGGGGAAATGGAGGCAAAACTAATCAACCTGAACTACAAAAGGAAAGGCCTTGATCTCGAAGCGGAGGTGATAGGAATTCCCGCTAATGTTTGCACAAAATGTTTTTACAGAATCATTCCCGGGAAGGTAGCCAAATATATTGATACTTTGGTTGATCCAATTTTTGAATCTGAAAAAAATCGCAAAGAAAAAATTCTGCCTTCTCCACATGTAGGAATTCAATTTCCATTTTTAGACAGAGATGTCTATGCAGGACTGTAAGCATATAGGAAAGGGGTTGATTGGGGATTGGGGGATTGGTTAATTCGAGATTGGATAATTGGCGCGTATTGAAGATTATCTTTTGATGAGCACTTTAAGCAATTTGGTTTCGAAGTTGTGATATAGATTGGATTTATCAATGGCCACCCTTGGTAAATGCAACATATTTCTTTCGCACGTTACAAGCCCCAGATACCTAAAAACTGGACCCTCAGTCCCCCAATAACCATTAACAAATAACAGATAACTAATAACCGGCCTTCGGCCCCCCAATAACCATTAACAAATAACAGATAACCAACCAATGTCTAACACCGTAATCAAAGTCGAAAACCTGAGCAAACAGTACCGAATAGGTGCTCACGAAGGCTACAAAACCTTCCGCGAAACCCTCGTAGATGTAGCCAAAGCCCCTTTCCGAGCTTTCAAAAAATTAAATCTGCAATCCCACAGGGGCGTAGGCCTCTCCGGGCCGGAGGCCGCAATCCGCAATCTGCAATCAGAGACCATTTGGGCTCTGAAAGACGTTTCCTTCGAAGTCAAACAGGGCGAAGTCGTGGGGATTATCGGAAGAAACGGAGCCGGAAAAAGCACATTACTAAAAATTTTAGCTCAAATCACTGAACCTACAGAAGGAAGGATCGAATTGAGAGGTAGAGTAGGCTCTCTTCTGGAAGTCGGTACAGGTTTTCATCCCGAGTTGACAGGCCACGAAAACATCTATCTCTATGGAGCCATACTCGGGATGGACCGCTGGGAAGTAACAAGAAAATTCGACGAAATCGTGGCATTTGCTGAAATTGAGAAATTCATTGACACACCTGTTAAAAGGTATTCCAGTGGAATGTACATGCGCCTCGCTTTTGCCGTCGCCGCTCACATGGAGCCGGAGATTTTGTTGGTTGACGAAGTTCTTGCTGTTGGGGATGCCCGTTTTTGGTCTAAATCGATTCGAAGAATGCGTGAGTTGAATGAGCTGGGCATGACAATATTTCTTGTCTCGCATAATATGTGGCTTATTCAAACTATTTCTTCCCGAGCGATCCTCTTGGAAAATGGACATATTCGCGGTCAGGGTGGGGCATTGAAGGTAATTGAAGCTTATAAGCGAATGACCCATGATGCAAACGGATCTGAAGAAGATAATTTAACTTCTACTGATATTAAATCAAAGCCTCAGGCGAAAATTACCCTGTTTGAAGTGCTACCAGAAGGTAACTGGGCAACAGAAAGAAAGGCTTTTCCGGACTCAGGCGTTCGCATTGTTATATCCACTAAAATAGGAGATATTAACCAGGTCAAGTTCCTAATTCGACTTACTGGCCTGGACGGCTTTGCTTTCTACACCATTTACAGTGATATGATATCGGTGCCTCAAAATGAGGAGGTGAAATGTGAAGCGGTAGTTCCACATCTCATGTTGCTTCCCGGCGAATATTTGATTTGGGGTGCGGTATGTTCAGAGGAAGGGGAAGCAAATATTATGTCCGAGGAATCTGCATCTCTCTTTGTAAAGGGCGATGAGCAAGGCCCAAAAAAGTATAGTCTATTCTGGAATCAAGCTTTTTGGCGAATCCTATCTTAGATTCTTCGAAAGGAGAATTTTGAAGATCCTCTTCGTATCAAGAGAGTACCCTCCTGAATCAGGAGGTGGGGGTATTGGATCTTATGTGTCTGACATGGCGCCGGCGCTTGGGGCCGAAGGACATGAGGTGCACGTCATCTCATGCCTTGATGGTCAGGTCTATCGGGATTATGTGGAGGAGAAGGTCCACATCCACCGGCGAAGTTTGATTCGGATCCCAGGCTTTGTTCGGCTCTGTCGTCTGTTGCATATGTCGGGTTTAGCGTGGCGTATTCAAACTGGTCTTTCAGCATACGTTGCCTACCGACAATTAGGCGTTAATTTTGATGTTATAGAGTATCCTGACTGGGGCGCAGAGGGTTGGGTTTTCACAGTTTTACATGCCAAACCATTAGTAGCTCATTTGCACACACCACTTCCATTGATCCGTATTCATAATAAGCAGAAGGCGACGATTGATGATTATTTTTCATCTCACTTAGAGCGATTAGCGGTCGAACGTTCGGAGGTAGTTACTACTACCTCGCGGACATTGGTAAATGCAGTTAAAGCCTTAGGCTGGTTGCCGCAGTCGAACATCCAGATAATACCCCACCCGATAGACTGGAGGAAGTGGGGGGACATCCCTGCACCTTCAAAAGCGCCTCCTGTCGTGCTATTCCTTGGGCGACTCGAACATCTTAAGGCGCCGGAAATGCTTGTTGAAGCACTTACCATTATCCGAAATGAATTGCCACAAGCCCAGGCATTATTCATAGGTCGAAGCAGTGGCAAACGTGACGGACTTGATTATGGCGAATGGGTCCAAAAACTGGCTGTCAACGCCGGCAACTGCCAGTTTAAAAGTCAAATGCCGAGGCAAGAATTGGCCCAGTGTTTCGAGGGCGTTAGGGTGTTAACAATGCCTTCATGGTTTGAAAGCTATGGTTTGGTGTCAGTAGAGGCTATGGCTTCAGGTCGACCTGTCATAGTGACTAATACATCGGGGGTAGCTGAACTGATAAAGCCTACAAGAGCCGGTTATGTCATATCACCTGGAGATCCTAAGGCACTGGCAAGGAGCTTATTGCCGATCCTGCGGGATCCTCTATTGGCGGACGAAATGGGAGATCGTGGTAAAGCCGCGGTAAGAATACACCTTGATCCGAAAAAAATTGCAGCTCAGCGCGAACAAGTCTATGAACAGGCAATTGCGGAATTTGATAACCGGTTAAAGGCTAAGGCTCGAGGGTTTGTCTATGCCATTCCGGAAAGAGTCGGGGTATTCAACATACCTAAAAAATGGAGAAACTGAGCGATTTCAGAGGTCCTGCATACTCCTTGGAAGCATTTCTATCTTTCCACGGCAAGGCAGTTGCTTGAATTGATGATTCAAAACCCTTTTTTCTCACAAAGAAAGGACCTGAATGGCCTTCGTATCCTGGATGTAGGCTGTACACCGGCGGTCACAATTTTGCTGGCCTGCCTTGGGGCTCACGTTGTGATGTTGGATATTGATACTGCTGAACTGGAAAAGGGTTTCAAGTATTCGAAATTGCTCGAAATTGAGGATCAATTTAGTGTGGTAAAGGCTGATGCGTTTACTTTGCCATTTGAGTCTAATTGTTTTGACCTGGTCTGGAATTATGGCTTTTTGGAACATTTTGATACCCCTCACAGTATTCTAAAAGAGATGGGGCGAGTGCTGCGACCGCGAGGAGTGGTAATAGCCCTGGTTCCTAATCGTTGGACCCCGCATTCGGTATGGATTCGTGAACGCCTCAGGAAAGAACGAAAAGGCTACTATTGGGATTTTATGGGGCGTGAGCGGTCATATAGTAAAAATCAGCTTGCCAAGCTTTTCTGGGATGCCGGGATATTCGTAAATGCTATATCAGCCGCCAACCTTCGCAGAACCGTATTGGACGATAGTCTCTTGCTGCCACCTTTAGACAGGATGATAATTCGAGGGTTTTTGGTTCGATTGATGAGGTGGATAGACCATCTCGAGTACAGTCTTCCCTTTTTAAGCTACTTTGGATTTATGGTGGGAGCAATGGGTACGCCAATGAAAGATAATAAGCTGAGCTAATCACGCTCTGTATAGCATTTAGCTGCCTATAGCCTTAAGCGTAGAAAGTAGGCTATGGGTTTATTTTAGAAGAAAAAAGGCTCAACAAGATCCAGCCAAATCGATAAAAGCAACCTTGTGGAAAGATCACCCTTATTTATGAGAAATGAGAATAACGAAGGGGATACAGGCTCTTGATTACGTTTTTGGACGACTTAAGATCACAGAAATATAGACTGAGTGTTCTCGGATGCTTCAAATCCTACAGGACTGAATATGGACATTACTATTGCAGTTTGTACGCACAATAGAGCAGACCAATTGCAACAAACATTGTCTGTTTTAGGAGAAATGGAGGTGCCGACAAATTGTCGGTGTGAAATTCTAATTGTCGATAACGCCTCAACGGATACAACCTGTGAAATCGGCCAATGTCATATGAGGTTATCCCCCCATAGTTTCAGGTATGTTTTCGAGCCCATTACGGGGCTCTCGCGGGCACGTAACCGTGCAATAGACGAAGCAAACAGCGACATCATAATTTTCTTGGATGATGACGCTACCCCTCATGAAGCTTTTTTGAAGGCTTATATGGACGCATATTCATTGGCAGGCGATTCAGTAGGGTGCATCGGCGGTAAAATTGATCTAGAACTGCCTAAGATGACATTTCCATGGTGGTTTGGTCCAGAGCTCCACGGCTTCCTCAGTCAATTTGATCTGGGTGATAAAGGGTTGCGTGAGTGCAAAACCATAGGAGAGTATCCTTACGGTGCCAACATGTCATTTTACAGGAAGGCGGTTATACGTTCGGGATATTTCAATGAAAATCTCGGATTTACCGGTAGGAAGTTAGTCGGAGGCGAAGAAGAGGATCTTTGCATACGTTTACACCGAATTGGGTATAAAATAATGTATCAACCACGTGCAGTTGTTACACACCACATCCAGCCTGAACGGGTCAATCTTCAATATTTTCAGCGGTTAGCCTGGGCGAACGGTATGGTTCGTGTCATTTGGGCCAACAATGGACGAATTGACCAGGCCAGTTTGAAAGATCTTAAAAATAATTTGACAAAGACTTTGTCCGATGCCATGCGACTGTGTGTATTTCCTCCAAAAACCTATTCGGCTCTGTTTCGGTGGTATTTGGGGCTTTTAGATAATATTTCTTCTCTTTGGTATTGTCTTAGGAGTTTAGAATCTTAGTTTGTAACTTCGCTGAATGATGCGGAGATCTTTTTGTGAATTAACCATGCTGGCATATTAACTTTTTCTGGTAGTAGTCTTCATATAAGATGATGATGGACGACATGTGGAGATGGCCTTTTTGCGTCACATGCCACCTGCGAGAACGAGGAATTTTCGCGATCAATTGGCGAACATGGAGCAACTTGAGCAAGCGGGAGACCCGAGAGGCGAATTGGCGTATTTTTCCGGGTTCTTGAGCGTTTGGAAACAGTTGCCGTCGAATGTCGCGGTTACGAAAGCCCATGATGGTGTTTTCACCGAACGCCCCGAAGGAATAGAGGCCGGGACTGCAAAGCTTGTTGGCACTGACTATACGAATATAGTTAAAGAAGCATCACGATTGTTTGAGGATCAAACGGCCCACGACGCCATGTCGCAGAAAATCAACCCTTACGGCGACGGGAATGCTGCCCACCGAATTGTAAACATTTCGGTAAGTTTGAAATTGCTATGGAGATTGCACCTTCAATCTTCCATTCATATCTTTTGAGAATGTTAATGAAAGAGAGATCGTAGAGATCTGAAATTCAGACGAGTTTGTTGATTATAGAGAAGCGTTTAAGGTAGGGAAACTATCGGAATATTGCATGATGTGTCCGGTCGGAAAAGGTCTGATTTGTGGATGATATATGGATAGTAGAATGAGGGATATTCCCCAGAAAATACTTGAAAAATTAGATCCTTCTTTTCGAAAAAGAGCCGCCATCAAAAGATTGTTCACGAAGAAAAGGCCTTCCCCTCCTGCTAACGCTTTGAATTGGATAAGAAATCAAGAGCTTTCAACAGGCGGAATTCGAGTATATACCGGCCACTCAAAAGCGTATCCGGAAGTGACCGGATATCTCATCCCCACCCTTCTTGATTATGGCGAGAAGGAATTGGCCTTGAGACTTACAAAGTGGCTTCAGGTCATCCAGAAGACTGATGGTTCATACGCAGGTCCAGACGGCAAGATCTATGTTTTTGATACCGGCCAGGCGCTTCGTGGTCTTTTGGGTGCTTCGAAGTTTGCGCCGGAAGCCTTGAAAAGCGCCGTACGAGCTGCCGATTATCTCTGTAAAGCGATGATCAGGGAAGGAAAAGAAGGTTTCGAACCACAATATTCAGGAGAAATCCAAGAGACTATACACCTCTATGTACTCCCACCTCTGATACGGGCTGCAGAACTTCTTAACAGGCCTCATTATCATGAAGTTGCAATAAACTGCCTCGACTTCTACTGCAGACACAGGGATTTCCTTCAGGTCGCTTTTCTGACCCATTTTCTCGCTTATGAATTAGAAGCGCTCATTGAAATGGACCGCACGGATATGGCCATTCCAGTTCTGGAAAGATTGAGGAATGCGCAATCAAAAAATGGTTCTGTGAGGGGAAAGAAAAATGTCAGATGGATTTGCTCACCGGGTTTGGCCCAGTTGGCTATATGCTGGTACAGAATAGGAGAATGGGAGCCTGCTGATAAAGCGCTTGCCTGGCTTGAGGCGCACCAGCGGCCATCTGGGGGTTTTCTTGGCAGTTATGGACCCAAAGCCGCATATCTGCATGATGTTGAGATTTCCTGGGCTGTTAAGTTTTACCTCGATGCGCATCGGTTGAGGGTCCTGTCGTCATTTGAACGAAATCATCATAAGTTCCCTTCTTCTATCTCTGTTGACGATGGCAGGGCGCAGGCTATACTGCGTCTGATCCGCCCAGGAGACCGTGTTATAGAAATAGGTTGTGGCAATGGAAGACTCCTTAAGGTGATTCATAAACTGTTTCCTGATACTGACTGTACCGGTGTGGATATTTCACCGGTTATGCTTTCATATGTTCCCCCTGGGATTGAATGCATAGAAGGGTCTCTCGAATCAGTGCCCTGTCCAAACAACAGCTTTGATGTAGTATTCTCTGTCGAAGCGATTGAGCATTCGGCTAACCCGGAAGCTGCTATATCGGAGATGATCCGTATCGCAAGACCCGGAGGATGGGTTTTAGTGATCGACAAACAGCAATCCCACTGGGGACGCAAAAAATGTCCATCCTGGGAAAGATGGCCGGATGTAAACGATTTGAAAAAATCACTCGAAAATGGGTGCTGCAATGTATCGGCTGTGCGGATTGCATATGACAAAAACCCGGCATCTGATGGCCTGATGGTTGCCTGGCGAGGTCAAAAGAGAACAAGTTAGTTCAATCACCTTATATCAGAAGTCAGCGAACGAGTTCAGAAATAAGGAGATATGTCTAACAGCGGCCAAACTTACAGCCTTCTATATCTCATATGAATTACCTAAATTAGCCCCCAGGCAACTTGTCTCTTTATTCTGTTGCGCTCGAGATAGCCCATGAAAAAGCAGATGTTGATAGCACATAATTTCCCGCCTATTGCAAATGCAGAATCGGTAGTCACCGCAAATATGGTACGTGCTTTAGAACAATGGGGGTGGGAAAGCGTTGTGTGCACGGTGAGGCCAGAGAGGGTTCCCGGAACAAAGGATATGGATCTCATGGACTTGCTTCCACGGGGTTTGGAGATTCACCGGAGCGTTTCATTGCCAGGTGATAAGGCGACCCGGTTGATGAGGATTTTGGGATTGAAGAGGATGGATTTTCTCGCAAGGTCTTTGCCAGACGAAAGCATTTTTTGGTATCCGTCAGGATTGTTATTGCTGCACAAGATGCTGCACCGGGTGAAATGTAGCCTTGTCCATACCAGGTCTGTTCCCATCACGGACCATCTCTTGGGACTTTACGCGAAAAGGAGTCTTGGGTTGCCATGGGTTGCCCACTTTAGCGACCCATGGATTGACAGCCCATTGTACACCTCATTATGGCCATCGTTGAAAAAATTGCATACCAACTGGGAGCGAAAAATCATAAAGACCGCAGATGCAGTGATATTTACTACAGAAGAAACATGCAGGCTTGTTATGGCAAAGTATCCTGAGAAATGGGGGGAGAAATGCCATGTTATTTCACATGGATTTGAGCTGTTTTCCTTTGGTTCAGAGAAACGGGAGCTATTGGATCCTCGGTATTTGAATATTTTGCACTTAGGAAGCTTTTATGGGAAGAGAACTCCGATTTCTCTTTTTCAGGCACTAAAAGAATACTTGCAGAAATTTGACGAAAACCCACCTCTACGGGTTTGGCTGATTGGTCGAATGCCCCGCGAAAGTTATGCCGAAAAAGTACGAAGTTACGGACTGGAAACAATTGTGCGTCTCAAAGACGCAGTGCCGTACAAAAAAGGCTTTGCCTACGCACGGGAGGCGGATGTGCTCCTGGTAATTGATATCAAATCCCAAGACCGTAATGTTTTCCTGCAGTCAAAGCTGATCGAGTATCTTGGAATGAAAAAGACTATCTGGGGGGTGGTTTCCATACCCGGAATAAGTGCCAATTTGCTTAAATCTGCAGGATGCCCTGTTGCAGACATGCGCAGCCCCGTACACATCGCTGAATCACTGGGAGAATTAGTTGAAAAATGGCAAAATGGAAAACTATCTCTGCCTGAAGTTGAAAAGCCTGAAATCAAGAAATATTCTCTGACTAATACCTCTAAAAAGCTTGCATCCGTCTTAAACGAGATGATATAAAAAAGTTGTTCAACGACCTTATAAAGTCTGACAAGAATTGAGCTGATGATGCGAAAGTATAAATCAAAAAAAATCCTCTTCATTTTTGGCACCAGGCCGGAAGCCATAAAGATGGCTCCCCTTATAAAGGATATTCAGAGTAGTGGGGACAAGTTTTCAGTTGAAGTTTGCATCACCGGCCAACATAAGCAACTGCTGGAACAGGTGACCAACTTTTTTGGTATTTCAGCTGATTATGATCTTCGTCTAATGAAACCAAATCAGACGCTTTTCGATATAACGGCAGATGCTATAAGAGCGCTTGAAAAAGTCATAAATAAATGCCGACCCGAACTGATTTTTGTTCAGGGAGATACTTCAACTGCATTTGTTGGAGCGCTTGCAGGCTACTATAAAAAGATAAAAATATCTCATCTGGAAGCAGGATTGAGGAGTAGTAAAAAGTATTCCCCTTTTCCTGAGGAGATCAACAGAAGATTAGTTAGCCATATCGCTGATTATCATTTCGCGCCCACTGAAATTGCTGTGGAGAACTTGAGAGCAGAAGGAATTACCAGAAATGTGTGGAATGTCGGGAATACAGTAGTAGACGCCCTGCTATTGACGTCAAGAATTGTGGAGGAAGGTTCCGAGGAAGGCTTTTATGAGTTTTTCAAGTTCCTTGATTTGTCAAAAAGAATTATTCTGATAACTGGTCACCGGCGAGAGAGTTTCGGAAAACCTTTACAAAATATGTGCTGTGCTTTTCGTGAGATTTCAAAAAGATATAGAAACGTTGAATTAGTCTATCCTGTGCATCTGAACCCCAACGTAAGATTACCTGTGACTGAGGCTTTGAAAGGAATAGACAATATCCATCTTATTGAACCGCTTGAATATCCTTACTTCATTTGGCTTATGAATAAGTGTTATTTTGTCTTGACTGACTCTGGAGGTGTGCAGGAAGAAGCTCCCTCACTGGGAAAGCCTGTGTTGGTAATGAGGGATGTTACTGAACGTGTGGAAGGGATTAAAGCAGGAACTGCGAAACTTGTAGGGACGTATAGCGAAAGGATCATAAAGGAAGTTGATGAATTAATGACCTCTAACGATGGCTACAAGAAGATGGCTAACGCGGTAAACCCATACGGCGATGGGAGATCAAGCCAAAAAATAATTGAGATATTGAGAGAACTCTATAAAGAGACATGAAACAAAAAGACCGCGTCCTCCTTGGCATACCTATTGTGGGTATTGTGGGGTTACAAACGGCTTCAAGGGATTGGCATCTAAAACGTGGAGGCGAATACAGGCGACTTTTTCTGATTAATGTTATCACATTTAACATCTATTGTACTCAGATGCTTACTGCCGGACATAAGGATGTTCTCTGTTCAGGGGAGAACTGAGTGTCAGTCAACCGCCTAAAATATAAGTAAGTTCTGGTAACTACGAGACTCGGTTATGAAAATATGTTTTATCTCCGCAGCCAAAACCTACCATGCCCAACAATGGTTGAAAGGCATCGCTGAAAGTGGTCAGGAAGTCCACTTGATTTCAAGTTCCTATGAAGAGATACCTGGTGTGAAATTGCACCATATGGAACTCTATAATGTCAATCCATTGAAAACCTTAAGGAATGTTTGGAGAGCACGAAAAAAAATAAGACATCTACACCCTGATATCGTACATCTCTTCGGCCTTTATAGCGCCAACAGCCTATTCCTCTTACCCCTTACACAGAGGATAAACAATTTTGTGGTTACTGCATGGGGAACTGATGTTGTTTATGATTTCAAAGAGCGGGAGTCCTGCAAATCCAGATTCATAAAACGAGTCATTTTTCGGCGGGCAGATAGAATCACTGTTTCTTCACGGTTTATGGTCAGTCATGTAAAAAAGTATGAGAGAGGCAATACCCCTATAGACGTCCTATATTGGGGCGCTGATATCAACCTGTTTAATCCAAAATATTTGCGAAACAATCGTGGTGAATTTACAATCGGAATAACAAAGGCATTTACTGAGAAATATGGACATGTTCATCTCTTAAAGGCTTTTTCCATTCTTATTAAAGAAAATGTGGACCTAAACGCAAAGCTGGTAATCGTGGGTAAAGGAGAGCTTGAAAACAGATTAAAAAGTTTTGCAGTAGAACTTGGCATTGATAGGAATGTAATTTTCGAAAAATTCGTGTCTGAAAAGATAAAACTTAGGAAATACATGAGCGAATTCGACGTTTATGTGATGCCTTCCGTATATAAATCTGAAACCTTAGGCGTGGCTGCGATAGAGGCTTCTGCCATGGGTATTCCTGTAATAGCGAGTGACATTGGAGGTATTCCGGAGGTCGTTGAGAATAATGTCACAGGTTTGTTGATTAAACCTGGTGATTCCAGAGGAATTGCAGATGCATTGCATTCACTAATGAGAAACGATGAAATGAGGTTAAACATGGGATTAGCTGCGAGGAGAAGGGCTGAAGCTATTTTCTCTTTCGAAAATTCGCTAAAAAAAATGAATCTATGCTATTTGAAAGTGGCCGGAAAAAACCGACTCATTGGGTGAGTCCGAAGTCTTTAAAGGATGCTAAAGCGTTTTGTTGACTGGAAGTCTTCAGTAGAGCGGATGATAAGTATATATAAGGATGTGGAAAGGGTCCAGTGAAGTTTGGGGCGTTTCTGATAGGTAACTGCCTGGGTTAAAAAAAATATCAGGAGTGGATGCTTATAAGAGCGTAACACTTATGCTGTTGGTATAGCATAAGTTATGCCGGATTGTTTATTTACAATGAAGAACTCATTTGAAATTACTAAAACCCTTGATGAGAAGTATCATAAGATTCTGAGCTATGACCTTAGACAGATCGATAATCCTGATCTTTACCACCACCTAAGATTGGGATATTTAGACCGAATAAATAAGATCATCTCTCTAATCACAAAATTGTACCCAGATATGGGAAACATAAAGATCGGAGACTTTGCTTGTGGACAAGGGAATATGTCTCTCTTGCTTGCGGAGATGGGAGGAAAGGTAACAGCCATTGATATTGAAAAAATCTTCATTGAATATGCGAAGAAGAAATATGAAAAAGGTGCAGTTGATTGGATTGTATGTAACATAGAAGACCTTGATTTGCCGGAGAACTTTTTGGACGTTGGTATAGCAGGAGAAATTATTGAACACTGTGCTTATCCGGAAGATATGGTGGAAATAATCTTGAATTATATCCGCCCAGGTGGAAGTCTTGTTGTGACTACACCAAACGGTGACTATTTAAGGAACCATTTACCAACTTTTAACCAGGTCAGAAGTAAGAATCTCAGGAGAAAATTTGAGGCCCAACAATTCGGTCCAGATGGTGAGCACCACTTATTCTTATTCAATTTAGAAGAAATAAGGGATATATTCCCGACTAATGCCAAAATCATTGAACAAGGATATATGGGAGGAACTGTATTGATCAATGAATATTCAAGACATTTATTTAAAGTATTTCCTGTCTCGTTTGTTGAAAAGCTTATCAGGGTCCTGGCCCGGATCCCGATTATTAACAGAAAGACATTTTATAATATTTATGTCCTTTTAAAGAAAAGTTAGCAATATGGAATAAGAAGGTGATTTCTAACTTTTATGTTTAGAGTGAAGACATAAAGAACAGTTAGCAAAAAAAACAGGACGGTCCCTTTAGGAGAGAGGCATTGTTTTGTTCGGAAGAGGCCCGAGAAGTGCTATGTCAAATATTTTGAGGAGTAGAGTTGCTTAGACGAATCTTCTATATCTCTTATGACACTGGATTTGTGTCTATTCACAGCCATGAGATTATTGCCAATATGATCAGGCTGGGCATAAACGTGAATCTCTTTTTGCCGGATAATGTGGAGCTCAATGTCGAACTGCATAAGGAGTGTACCATAAGTAGGGTTCCTGTTGTTTGTGAGAAGAGCATCCTCAATAGCCTATTATGGCAGTTTATACTGACTGTTATATTGCTTTTCAAAATGGGTAAAAGCGGCAGACCGGATATGCTATACGCAAGGCAGAATTATCTTGGTATCTTGCCGATACTCTTGGCGAGGGCATTCGGAACCCCCTATTTTGCAGAAATGAATGGGCTAACAAAGAAAAATGGGTCTGGGGCCACCGGTATAAGAGTAATTTTTAAGGCCTTTATGGAGCGACAATGTCTGAAAACGGCAAACAAAGTTATTGTACCATCAAATACTCTGAAGCAAAGGCTCATAAAGCGATACAGGATAAGACCCGCTAAAATTGAGGTTGTGCCAAATGGGGCCAATGAGGAATTATTTCAACCGCGGGAGTATGAGAGAAACCTGAGAAATTCTTTGGGACTACGGAAAAGCGATTTTGTCGTTGGATTTGTGGGGAGCATGGGAGAATGGCAGGGGATAGAGATCTTAAAGAAATCGATCAGGCTTAGCGCTGCTGAGCCGGGGAATGAGATGGTCAAGTTTCTGATTGTTGGAGATTACGTCAGTGATGCAAGCCTTTCTAAAATGAATGCCGGATTAGGTGAAGGTCGAAGTAATATGGATAAATTTATACGTACCAATGGCTTGGAAGATAAGGTCTTTTATAGAGGATATGTTTCATATGAGAAGTCTGCAGATTTTATGAATATTTGCGATGTTCTTCTTGCCCCATACACAACATCTTACTTGGAGTACGGGGGGGGGTCACCAATGAAACTTTATGCCTATCTCGCCTGTGGAAAACCTGTCATTATTTCGGATTTAGGGGAGTTCACAGATTCAGATATGCTGAAACAAGCCGAAGCTGCCATATTGGTTCCTCCTGATGACAGTAATGCCTTGGCAGGGGAGATAATCTCTCTTATGAAGAATGTGGAACTTAGGGGTAGACTTGAGGAAAAATCAAGAGAGTTTGTAGTCCAAAAACGAAGGTGGTATGATTCCTGCGTGAGAATTATTGCTCTTTATAATCGGAATCTGAGTTCAAATTTGAAAACTTAGAGCGAGACATAACATATGTTCCAATGGGTAAAATCAATCTTTAAGAGACATTTATCAGCGGAATCCTTGGATAAGCTCCGATATGGCCGAAACTTTGTTATATCTCTGTGTTACGCGGGGATGAATCGTGAGTGCCCAGTTTGCAGAGGAAAGTTCAGGCGTTTTCTTCCCCATGGTTTAAGCAACAGACAAAATGCCGCTTGCCCAAGATGCGGTTCATTGGAACGGCACCGACTCATTTGGCTGTACCTGAGAGACAAAACGGATTTCTTTTCATCTAACCTTAAAGTCCTTCATTTTGCTCCAGAGTTCTGCTTCCAAAGAATATTTAGATCACTCCCAAATTTGGATTATGTTAGTGCTGATTTAACCAGTAACGAGGCAATGGAAAGGATGGACATTACAAATATCCCAGTTAAAAATGATACATATGATTGCATCTTGTGCTGTCATGTCTTAGAGCACATTCCTGATGATATGAAGGCATTAAAGGAACTCTATAGAGTTGCGAAGCCGAAGGGATGGGCAATTATTCATGTTCCGATAAAAGGAGAAAAAACCTTTGAAGATCTCTCAGTAAAAAGCCCAGAGGAAAGATTAAAGCATTATGGACAAGAAGATCATTTTCGAATTTATGGGTCAGACTTTTTGGAGAAGCTACAGAGTGTTGGATTCAGAGTAAAGGTTGGTTCATATTTGGCCGAATTGGACGAGAAGCGCATTGAGTACCACGGGCTTGTGGTTGAAGGTGAGACAAAAGAAAAAATCTATTTTTGTTCTAAAGCTAAGGAAAATTAGCTCATTATTTGTTTAACAAATGGGTTTTCGGAAGGGCCAAGCAGGATCAAATGTGCGGGATATGTGGACAAATTAGATACAAAGGCCAATCGGCTGACGTCAGGTTGGTTGAAAGAATGAAAGACCTGTTGAGACACCGGGGGCCGGATGATGAGGGGCTGTGGCATACAGAATTCGATGGGGGTGGCATTGCCCTCGGTCATACCCGGCTTGCAATTCTGGATCTTACTTCTGCAGGCCGTCAACCCATGTGCGATCCTACACAGCGTTATTGGATTACCTATAACGGCGAGGTCTATAATTATAAAGAGCTAAGGGAAGATTTAGGGAAAGACGGTTTTGTTTTCAAGACAAAAACAGACACGGAAGTCGTCCTTACCGCCTATGTGAAGCATGGAGCTGATTGTGTTAAACTCTTTAACGGGATGTTTTCTTTTGCCATTTGGGACGATCTGAAAAAGTCTCTTTTTTGTGCCAGGGACCGTTTGGGGATAAAGCCGTTTTATTATTCTTTTTATGACGGAACCCTTTACTTTGCATCTGAAATAAAGGCACTGACAAAAGGGGCAAGGATATCAACTGAGATAAACGATAAGATGGTTTACGATTATTTGACCTTCTGCCTTCTGGACCACTCACCTGAGACCTTTTTCAAAAACATCCTGCAACTCCCGCCCGGATGCTATTTTTACTACGATGGCAGCGCACCAGAACCTGTGCGGTACTGGTCTCTTAATGAGGGAAAAGAGATAGATGAGCATGAAGGTAGCGTTTTGGAGGAATTCAAGGCCTTGTTCTATGATTCTGTTAGGTTGCGTCTTCGAAGCGACGTGCCGGTAGGCATTTTACTTTCAGGAGGCCTCGATTCCTCTGCTATTGCGTGTACCGTGTCAGAGATCATTGCGCCCCAAAAGCCCGCTACCTTTTCATCCACCATGAAAGGGATTGGTCTTGACGAAACCAGATTTTCCGATGAGGTTGCTCGATATATTGGGGCGGTAAACACGAAGCTGTTTCCGAAAAGCGGCAATTTCTGGGACGAACTGGATTCCATGCTATATGCCCTTGACGAACCTGCGCATGCCTCGGACATCTATGCCAACTGGTGCATGATGCGAGAAGTGCACAAACATGGCATCAAGGTCCTCCTTAACGGCCAGGGGGGAGATGAGCTATTGGGGGGCTACAACTGGTACGCAAAGAACTTCCTGACCTCCCTCTTGCTTTCCGGGGATTTCTGGCCTCTTATAAAAGAAATGCAGGCACTCAGGACAAACTTCCCGAACAGTATGACGGGGAACTATGTCCATATGATTGCCAATATTGTTGATGCGCTTTTGCCCGCAAGAATCAAGAGACCCTTCAAAGAGGAAATCAGAGGAAGCAGAAAAGTCCTTCAGGAGCCATTTCTTCGAAAAAATAGATGGCGGGACGAACACAATATTGATCTAATCAATGCTCCCACTCTCGAAGAAAAGACAAGAAACGATATTCTCTATTTTAACATCCCCCATTACCTTCATTATGAGGATCGAAATTCAATGGCCTTTTCCATCGAGGAAAGGGTGCCCTTCCTTGATCACCGCTTAGTCGAATGGGCTTTCAACCTCTCTGCGAAATGGAAGATACACAATGGAACAACAAAATACGTCCTGCGTCGGGCAATGGAAAACAGGCTGCCGGACCTGGTATTGAACAGGAAAGACAAAATGGGTCTGTCCATCCCGATTGAACGATGGTTCCGCGACGATTTCAAGGTCAAATTGACAAAGCTATTCAATGAGAACTGCCACATCTATGACAAATGGGTTGAGAAAAAGCCATTCCTGAGACAAGTTGATGCCTATGTGAATGGCAACAAGACTGCTATTGATAGACAAATGTGGCGGTTTTTCTGCTTAGAGAGATGGCTTAGAGTGATCAACAATGAGTAGCGGTTGATGGGTTCAAAGGTTCATCGTTGTTGCCGGACTACATTCGGGATGCGTATTTACCAGAAAACATCAGCTTAGTGAGTCCTGATCGTGACTCTTAATCAAAATTTGAAGCCGAAGCGGTAATCATTCCTACGAGCAAAGTCAAAGAAGAAATTAACTTTCAAACACTGTGTGAACCTTTAAACCCTGAACCCCGAACCTTCAAGCCTGAACCCGTGAACCCTTACTTTCTGGAGAGTACATGAAAATAGAACGATTTGAGGATATTGAGGCATGGCAGTTGGCCCGAGAACTGACTCGCAAGGTCTATGGCTTGACAAGAAAGGTCAAGTTTGCTCGCGACTTCGGCTTGAAGGGACAAATTCAGGATGCCGCTGGTTCATCCATGCACAACATAGCGGAAGGATTTGACGCTGAGACGACCCGTGAGTTTATTCGTTTTCTTCGCTACGCAAAACGGTCCTGTACAGAAGTCCAAAGTCAGCTTTACATGGCGTTGGATCAATGCTACATAACGAAAGCAGAGTTTCAGGATGTATATGATCATGCCGGACGTACCCGCGCTGCTATTCGAGGTTTCATCAAATACCTTCTGTCCTACGAGCAAGGTCAACAAAAGAAATAACCCCGAACCCTGAACCTCTGAACCTCTGAACCTTTGAACCCTGAACCCTGAACCCTGAACCCCTGAACCCCTGAACCCTGAACCTGTTAACGGTCAAAACAATGAGAATCGTCCACTTCAGTCACTGTAATCTCGGGAGCGCAGCGGCATCAACTGCGCATGTTATGGAATTTGCGGAGCGGTTGAGTAAAAGGGGACACGACGTCTCGGTGGTTGCTCCCGACAAAGGCAAATATCAGCCGGAAACATCGTGCAAGATGACCTATTTCCCCTATTTGGATGTCAAAGGGTGTAAACAGATTACGGCCGTTATTTCCGGCTTTTTGACACTTCTCTGTTTGAATGCTTCTAAGAGATTTGACTGCATCTATATAAGGCGACTGGCCTTAGACCCGCTACCCGGGATTTTTTCACGGCTCACCGGCGTACCCCTTGTTGTTGAGACCAACGGTCAAATCGAGATTCACGAGTATGAGGTCCCGCTTCATTTCCTCTGGCCCTATCTCTGGTACCCTTTACTGAAAATAATTGAGAGAGTCCTTTTTGATGCTGCCTTTGCGGTTACTGCCGACGGAGTGGGTCGTTTGAGCAATTTCAAGAGCAGATATCCAAGGTGGAAAGAGAAATTCCACATGATCAGATCCGGCGGGATTGATCTGGACCGGTTTCATCGGATCGATAAAAGCAAAGCCAGAAAGGAATTAGGGCTTTCTCAAGACCGTCGCATACTGGTATGGGTAGGAACGATTTTTGCCTGGAGCGGCTTAGAGGTGCTGATAGAGGCTGCTAAGAGGATTTGTGCGGAGTTGGAAGATGTAGATTTTCTTATGATCGGCGATGGTCCGGAACGAGGTCATTTCATGCAGATAGCCGAAGACAACGGCCTTTTGCAAAGGATGAGATTTACAGGCTATATACCCACGTCTGACCTGTACAGGTGGCTATCAGCCAGCGACATTGCCCTGGCGCCCTATACCAGATTGCGTTTGGGCAGGGAAGATTTTACTTCATATAAGATCTTTGAATACATTGCATGTGGATTGTCGGTCGTCTGCTCGTATGAACAAGGAGGGAGCAACATCCGGTATGTGGGTGATTACAACTTAGGCGCAACAGTCCCACCGGAGGACGCAGATGCTTTTTCAAATGCCATTTTGCGCGTGCTGGCCGATGGCTCGTATTTCACTGATGATTTCGTTAAACGGTCTCGGAAGACATTGCGGGAATTGGATGTAACATGGGATGCGCTTGTGGATCAGGTGGAGGGCCTTTGCCAGTCTGCGGCAAGTTAATCCTGATAAGCGTGTGATATATGGAAATCCGGTATGGATATCATGGATGCCGAGAGTGCCATTTCAAGGAGTTCGAGGGATGATAAATAAGCAGATGGACAATCATTACGTAAAGGAACAAATTGAATATACTACCGCAGTGAAAACAAGGCCAGGGTGGAAAATGCGGTATGAGTTTGCTATTCAGCATATCAGCGCAAACGATGTTGTTTTGGACTGCGCCTGTGGATTGGGAGAAAACACCCATATGATTTCTCAGCACTGTCGCAAGACAGTAGGCGCAGATATAGATAGCCATTTCATAGAACATTGCAAGGAAAAGTGGCCGGAGGTTGACTTTTATTGTGTAGATGTTACCCAAGATCTGCCATTTCCTGATGATTATTTCGATGTTGTGGTATCAATCGAAACATTAGAGCATCTGCCCACACTTTCTTCAGTAAAAAGAGCTCTGTCTAATTTCCGTCGCGTGCTCAAGCCTGGAGGCACGTTTATTGCGAGCAGCCCTAACCGAGAGATGATCGGGGAAGTGCCGGCAATTGCATTAGCCAAGATATGGCTGCGTGAACTTATTCGACCGCTTATCAGTCAACAAGTAAGCTGGCATTCACATTACCGTCACTGGACCACAGCGGATTTTCGTCAAGTGCTGCTTCCGCATTTTGAAAGGATTTCTCTTTTTGGGCAACACGCTAATAGCATTGACGAGAACGTGAATGATTCCCCTTATCTTATTGCCCTTTGCAAGGATTCATAGTGAGCTTATGTGCTCCCCAGCAACTACAACGTCAGGTGGCCCTCGGCCAGCGATATTGCCCTGTAGACCAATAGCAGGTTGCGATTGGGTAGAGAGGACTCTACCTCTAATAAGATTTTTGAATATCTTGCCTGCGGCTTGCCGGTGGTATGTTCCTTTGAAAAGGGAGGAAGCAATATTCGGGATGTGGGTCATTACAATTTGGGGGCAACAGTCCCCTCGGGGGATGCAGAAGCGTTTGCAAATGCCATTTCGAGGATACTGAGCAAAGGCTCATATTTCAGCGAGGATTTCGCTAAGCGAGCCCCCCATACACTTCGAGAGCTGGATGTGAGATGGGATGCCATGGTGGAACAGCTGCCTCTAAGAGAGTTGAAGAATGTTGAGTCATATGACCGACATTTTCTTGTTTAACGTGCGCTTTTTGCCGGAATGCCCCTTTCATTCCAGAATTCTTTAAATAGACTTTCACGTTAGTATCTGAATCAGAGAGGTAAATGTTCACAGATTGAGCGATTATGAGGAAATTAAGTGAATAAGATACTAAGTTTTATCTTTATAAAATGGTTTCTCATATTGGCAGCAGTTTGTCTAATGGCAGTATGCGCACTCATGTTTTATGCATCTTTGTTCCCCATTGAATTAGTAAGGTCAATATTTTCTCGATTTGCGATCGACGGTAGTGTTGACGCTTTGAGTGGGAGGCGCTTTGATTCAATAGTGCTGAGGGCACGACTTACGTCAGTCTTGATACCGATGTTCATAGCCATCGTCTACCTAAAGAGAAAAAGAGTCGAAAGCACTATCAAATCCATAATAACATCTCTTTCGTCGTTTTTAAAAGAAATTTTCATATCTCTAAAAGCGGGCATTAAGGATGAAGAAAGATTACATATTACGGTACTTGCGCTAATAATAGTAATAGCTTTGGTTATACGTATACTCTTTCTTTCTCAACCAATGCGTTGTGATGAAGCCTGGACATTTACTCTTTTTGCTTCAAAGCCCTTACTGATAGGACTTTCAGTCTATTCAGAGCCCAATAATCATTTATTTCATACCCTACTTGTTCATGTCGCCTATTTGATTTTCGGTAGTAGCCCTTGGGTTATCAGGCTACCTGCACTCATCGCTGGGCTACTCGTTGTGCCAGCATCGTATCTATTCATACGTGCGGTTTACAATAAGAATGCTGCAATTCTAACGACCTCTTTTGTTGCATCTTCCTCAATCTTGATTGAATATTCAACTAATGCTCGGGGATACACTCTTATCTGCCTGTTTTTTGTTCTCCTTCTGTCTTTAGTGCCATACTGCAAACAGGACAAGAATTCTGGTGCATGGGTGCTGTTTGTAATCATCTCGGCGGTGGGGTTCTACACAATCCCTGTCATGGCTTATCCTTTCGGTGTTGTTTTTGTCTGGATGCTTTTATCCGTAATATTGAATGTCACCTCTACTCAAAAGAGAACGGCAATTAAGCATCTGATCCTGTCTTTATTCGCGATAATTTGCATTACGTTCTTGTTATATTTGCCTGTTATAATAGTGTCTGGAATTAACTCAGTTACATCAAATCAATATGTTAATCCTATGTCTTTTGGAGAACTTATTCGAAGTTTTCCTCATTCATTAGTTGCAGTATGGAAGCAATGGAACAGAGACATCCCGGCCATTATCAAGTGGGTGCTAATAGGAGGCTTTTTTTGTTCACTTATTTTTCATAAACGGTTGAGCAAGCATCGGTTTCCAGTATTGATCTCTGCGATTATTGCGATTCCAACTCTTCTTCTTAGCCAACGTGTAGTTCCTTATGCTCGAGTTTGGCTCTTTTTGCTTCCTCTTTATGTTGGGCTATGTTGTGTGGGAATAACCTTTGGTTTAAAACTCAAAAGAATAGGTTTGGCTCGGTACGATTCAGTACTGGTATCAGCACTATCATTGGTCTTGTGCCTTTGGATGAGTTGGAATGTTTTTGACGCAAAATCGGTCTTGTATTCTAAGGAAACGGGAACATTAATGGACGCTGAGGAAATTTCTAAATTCTTGAAAGAATACCTCAATGCAGGTGATAGCGTTGTGGCTGTGACCCCATCAGGGTGGCCGCTTACTTATTATTTTAATATTCACAAAATACCATATGAATATCTTAATACTGATCCAAATAAGGCGGAGCGAATAGTGGTTGTTGTTAATAAGCGTATCCATACCTTTAAGGAGACCCTGAATATAGGCGAGTTGCGATTGCGAGATAACATTAATAAAAAAGTGATAAAACGCTATGAAAGTGCAGAACTGATTGAAATAAAACGGTTAGGGGAAAAGGAACACGGCAATGCGCGTTGACAATTACTCAAATTGGTAAATTCACCCCTGATGAAAAATGAAGTCAAGAATGAAGCCGGATGTTGGCCCAAAAACATATTGGTTTAGTAATTTTAATGTGATTTTAGAGAGATGATCTTTAGTTTCTTTGGAATGAACAAGAGTGTCTGGCAATGAAGCCTACAGTATTCTCACAGCAAAACGCAATTTTAGGGAAATAATTCCTTCTATTGCCAACCCTGATTCCAACATTTAGCTACCACGCCGAGTGCTAAAGGGTTGAGATAGTTCTGCGAAGGTCACCGAAAGACTTCTGACAGAGAGAGAAGGAGGAAACATGCCAATGGACACCGTAGGAACTACTCTTGATCTTCTCAAGGACACGTACAACTACAACCATTGGATATACTCACTGATACGTCCCTATTTGGGCGATTCCGTTCTTGAGGTTGGTGCCGGTATAGGTAATCTGACTCGATTCTTGTTGTACTGCCAAAATGTTGTCTGTGTCGAACCGGACCCGGCGCGTGTGAGTACGCTCCATGAACTGGCCAAGGCTCACCTGAATCTCAGGGTTGTTCAGGCACGCGCAGAAACTTTTTCGGCGGATGAAGTGTACTTCTATCCGTTTGACACAGTCGTTTGCGTTAACGTACTTGAACACATTGAGGATGATGAAAAGGCTGCACGAAAGATGGTGGAAGTCCTTCGACAGGGAGGCTCTCTGCTCCTCTACGTTCCAGCCGTCAGTTGGGTTTATGGTTCAATCGACGTCCATCTGGGGCATCGGCGGCGCTACCGGAAAGCTGACCTTCGTGAACTGGCGAGGAACCTGAATCTTCGACTTGCAGTGTTTCACTATGTCAACTTTATCGGCTTACT
>Ga0222636_1000141_pt1 | contig 43072 bp, 37 predicted proteins | sample AntAcemetagen141_FD_179811 | JGI IMG/M metagenome (GOLD analysis project Ga0222636, IMG submission 179811) | Saline water microbial communities from Ace Lake, Antarctica - #141 | ecosystem: Environmental > Aquatic > Non-marine Saline and Alkaline > Saline | place: Antarctica: Ace Lake...
GATAATATTAATGATGAGATGATACGATTTATTATGAGTCTCAGAGCTACGGGCGAAGGTCACATTTCTTCAATTACATTTAGAACAGGGTTGATTTCTAAGAATGGAGAAATATTTTTGGATAAGACACTCGATAAAGTTGTGGCAGCAAAAAAAGTTGAAGATAATATTTACAATAAGTCATTCCTCAGCAAAAGAGCAAAATATGACAATCGAATTAACACAAAAGTTTTTGAGTTTTTGCCAGATGCGTTTTCTATGAAAGAAGTTCAGCGTATAATTGCAGAAATTGAACAAAAGAAAATTCTAAAATTATATGAAACAGAAAAGGCAATAAGCGATATTTTTGACAATAATTATGAAGTCACTTTTAACAAAAATATTCCTTTAAATTCTAAGGTAATTTTCCCTGTCTCTAAAGCCGAATCACAAGGTATGGAGGATGTGAGATTCGTAAAATTTTCTGAAGATAATGAAGTATCATATTTTGGAACTTATACTGCTTACAATGGCAAAGATATCCATGTTCATTTAATTAATACAAATGATTTCAATACATTTAGTATTCGCTCTTTGTATGGAAAAGCAACTATGGATAAAGGTATGGCTCTTTTTCCTGAAAAAATTAACGGAAAATTTGCAATGTTAAGTAGGCAAGGAGGCAGTTGTATTTCAATAATGTATTCGGATGATATTTATTTTTGGGAAGATTATAAAGTCATTCAAAAGCCTGAACGTGAATGGGAAATGTTACAATTGGGTAATGCTGGAAGCCCAATTAAAACTCTTCTTGGTTGGTTGTTACTTACTCATGCAGTAGGTCCTTTACGAAAATATGTACTTAGTGCCACTCTACTTGATATTAATAATCCTGAAAAAGTTTTAGCATCATTAAGCAAACCCTTAATTAGTCCCAATAGTAGCGAACGTGAAGGTTATGTCCCTAATGTGGTTTATACTTGCGGATTAATTTATTATGGTGATAAACTTTTTATTCCTTATGCTATGTCAGATAGTGCGACATCTTTTGTAACAGTTGATTTGAATTTATTATTAAAAGAATTACAAAAAAACATTAAGTAAGTTATGTATAAATTCTATTCGTTATTTTTGATTTTGATATTATTTTCTTGTAATAATTCAAAAAGTCCTGATAATACTTGCCAGTCTATTATCTGCACCAAGCATCTTGAACATCTTTATCAAGAAATTGAAATTGACAATAATACTTTAGGAATAATTTGGATTTATTGTGATGCACCGGATTATAAATTGGTTTCTGATGAGGATGAAGGTTATACCTGTGTGGATGATGTAGCACGCGCATTGATTTTTTATTGTGTACAATACAAATCAAATCCTTTAAAAAAAACTCTAAAAAAAATCAAGACTCTATCTGAATTTGTTTTATATATGCAAGCTCCAAATGGATACTATTATAATTTTCTGCTTACTGATAATACAATAAATACCAAGCATCAAAATAGTGAAGCTGTACCAAATTTTTGGTCGTGGAGGGCATTTTGGGCTTTATCAGAATTATGTTTGATTGATGATGTTGAACTTAATATAATTCAGGAAAAAGCAAAAATTCAACTTAATTCACTTGAGCAAAAAATCGAAATTTTGTTTAAAAATTCTTATGAATTAATAGAAATTGAAGGATTAGAAATTCCAAATTGGGTAAAAGATTATGGTGCTGACCAAATAAGTGTAATATTGTTGGGGCTTACAAATTATTATAAAATTTTTCCTGATAGTAAAATCGAAAATATGATTCACAAATTGGGAGATGTATTGATTTCCGCACAAATCGGTGATGGTGATAGGTTTCCATACAATGCTTTTTTAAGCTGGCGAAATGTTTGGCATGCATGGGGAAATTCACAAGCCTACTCTCTATTAAAAGCAGGCAACGAATTAAAAATCGAAAGATTTGTAAATCATGGCTTTAAAGAAATAGATAATTTTTATTCCTATTGTAGTGAACAAGGTTTCTTTCATGAATTTTATGTTAAAATGGAGAATGATTCAATCAAATCATATAATCAAAAAAAATTCCCTCAAATTGCGTATAATTTTTCTCCTATGATTTTGGCTTCTATCGAAGCTTACAATATTTCTAAATCAGAAAAGTATGCAGTTTTGGCAGGTCAACTTGGAAGTTGGTTTTTTGGTAATAATGTTGCGAATACGATAATGTATAATGTTAATTCTGGTCATGTTTTTGATGGAATAAATTCTACAAATGAAGTAAATTTCAACTCAGGTGCAGAATCAACAATCGAAGCCTTGCTTAGCCTACAGGCTATTGAAACTTCAGTAATTGCAGTAAAAACTCTAAAATCTTATATGTAGAAAATGATTCGAACTGTACATATTAATAATGATGAATATGCTCTAAACTTGAACAATCCTGTTGTTCGATATAAGAACAATCCTATTCTTACTTGTCGTGATGTCAACAAAGTTTGGAAAGAACCTAATCTCAAAACAATAACAGTTCATAATAGTGCAATTACAGAATTTTCAGGAAATATATTAATGCTTTTTCGTTCGCATTTACGCAATGGAATTTCAGTAATAGGCAAAGCAATAAGTAGTAATGGAATCGATAATTGGAAGATTTCATCTGAACCTTATATTAAACCTTGTTCCGAAAATGATTCTCATTCAAAAAAATCCCAAATTGAGCACTTAATGGAAAATGAAGCAGGAGGTGTTGAAGACCCAAGAATTACGAAAATCAATGATTCTTATTTCATTACATATAGTGCATATAATGCTAAAATTAAAGACAAAGTTAGGATTTCACTCGCTGTTACAAAAGATTTTGAAAAAATTATAAGATACGGCATTATTGCAGATTTTGATATGCGAAATGTTGTTATATTTCCTGAAAAAATTAACGATAGTTATGTTGCTCTTTTTAGACCAAACGATGTTTCTAAAGATAGTACAGGAGGCATCTTTTCGGAAATAAAAATTGGATTCTGTAATAAAATTGAAAATCATAATTGGAAAATTGATACAAATCCAATTATGAAACAATCCGGAATTCCGAGCTCATTTTCTGATAAAATAGGACCAGGTGCTCCACCAATAAAAACAAAACACGGATGGATAAATATATTTCACGGTGTGAGAAAAACAATGGATGGAAACCCTTATGTGCTGGGCGTAGCTCTTCATAATGTTAATAATCCTAAAATTGTTAAGGTTGCCAATATTCCAATTTTATTTCCGTCAAAAGCTGATTGTATTGTCAATGATAATGATTATGTACATGTACCAAATGTCGTATTTTCTTGTGGTGCTTTTCGAAAAAATGACGGAACAATTTTTATCTATTATGGAGGAAATGATACAGTTATGAATCTTGCGGTTTCGCACGAAGATATTTTAGCTGAGTTGTGTAATAAATACCCACAAAACCCTTTAACAGGCGTAGCTTTATATAAAATTTAAACTAATTGAAATGCAAAATAATTTTCCATTTGACAAAATAATTGTAAAACCCAGTGATATTGATTTAAAATATTCGCCACTAAGAAGAAATTTAAATTCAGTTACTTATGTTTTAGGAGCTTTTAATCCGGGTATGACAAGGCTACCAAATAACAACATTTTAATTATGGTCAGAATTGCCGAAGCATTAAAAACTCCTATTTATGATAATAAAGTTCACAGCATCAGGTGGGATTCTTCAAACGCTTATGTTCTGGATGGATACAATATTGATGATGTTGAAATGTCTGACCCAAGAAGTTTTTCTATTAAAAAATATTTTCCAATGATGGTTGATGCCTTGACTTCAATTTCGTGGTTACTCCCTATTGAACTTACTTTTGACGGAAAGGAAATAATTAAAATTCATTACGATAAAATAATATCACCAAGCAAAAGCTATCAAGAATATGGAATTGAAGATGCAAGAATATCATTAATTAATGGGAAATATTTAATGACAACATGTTCAGTAAGTTCTGAAAGGCAAAGTACTACTCTGTATTCGTCCGAAAATGGACTGGATTACTTTTTAGAAGGTATTATTCTCGACCATCAAAACAAGGATATGATTTTATTTGAGGGACTGATAAATAATAAGTTTTATGCTTTAACACGACCATTGGGCATTTCATATTTATCTACTCCTCCGGAAAGCAATTTTAATCCGGGACCTTCAATAAATCTTGCTGAATCGCCGGATGCACTACATTGGAAGCCTTTAGACGAACCTTTAATCCGGTCGGGGAAAGGTAAATCTTTCTCCTTGAAACTTGGTGGTGGTGCACAACCAATTTTAACTCCAAAAGGATGGTTTGTTCTATTTCATGGTGTTGAAAAAAATGGAGAAATAGGAATTTATCGCACTTATTGGGCTTTGTTGGATAAAAATAAACCATGGAAAATACTATTTCTTGATACAAAAAACCCGGTTCTGACCTCAAAACCAATATTAACAGAACACTTATCAGATGACATTTACATTAAAAATGTGGTTTTTACTACAGGGGTAGTTGATAATGGCAATAATTTAATTTTGGCTTCGGGCGAATTAGACCTTTGTACAAGAATAACGCATATATCAAAATCAAAATTCAATATTTAAATCAAAATAATTATGGCAGGAATTAAATTTGAAAATGTTTCAAAAATATATAAAAGCAAGGAAAAAGTAAGAGTCGTTGACCGTATTAACCTTGAGGTGAAAGATAAAGAATTTCTGGTTCTTGTTGGTCCTTCGGGATGTGGAAAATCTACCACTTTGAGGATGATTGCCGGTTTAGAGGAAATAACCGAAGGCAAACTTTTTATTGACGACAAACTAGTTAATGACCTGCCACCGAAAGACAGAAATATTTCAATTGTTTTTCAAAACTATGCTTTGTACCCCCACATGACAGCTTATCAAAATCTTGCATTTGGTTTAAAAATAAAAAAAATAAATAAAAAAATTATTGATTCTCGTGTAATGGCTGTCGCTAAAATTCTTAAAATTGAAAACCTATTAGACCGAAAGCCCAAATCATTATCCGGAGGCCAAAATCAAAGAGTTGCTATTGGCAGAGCAATTGCTCGAAATCCACAAGTATTTTTATTTGATGAGCCTCTGAGTAATCTTGATGCAAAACTTAGAGGGCAAATGAGAGTTGAGATTGCCAAATTGCACAAAACCTTGCAAACAACCGTTGTTTATGTTACACACGATCAAGTTGAAGCTATGACTCTCGGTGAGCGAATTGTTTTGATGGATAAAGGTAAAATTCAACAAGTAGATACTCCAAATGAGCTTTATAACAATCCTCAAAACATATTTGTTGCCGGTTTTATCGGTACCCCGACAATGAATTTTATTGAAGGTAATGTTGTAAGAAACAATGACGATTTGATATTTAAGGATACTTCAAATTCATTTCAATTTAATTTGTCACAGGAACATCATCTGAAAGATTATTTAAATCAGACCATTATAATGGGTATTCGCTCAGAAAATATTTATTGGAAAACAGAAGAAAATGTTTCTGAAAATGAATATGCAGCCATTAATTGTAAAATTCAATTTGTGGAAGAACTTGGACATGAAAAATTTGTATTTACAAAATTAAACAATAATGAAATTGTATCACGACTAAAACCTGATATCGAAATTTCAATTGGTAAACAGATAAAACTTTTTCTGAAAAAAAGTAATATGCATTTTTTTAATAAAGAAACAGGAATTGTAATTAAAAATAATTAAAAATATATTTTTGTTTTAAATATTTTTTCCTACTTTTGCACTCCATTTTAAAAGATGGACTTTACTAATAATTAAATAATTAATTAACAAACAATTAAAAACATGAATCAGTACGAAACCGTTTTCATTGTAACTCCCGTTTTATCTGCAAGTCAGATGAAGGAAGCGGTACAAAAGTATCAGAATTATCTGAAAGACAACAATGCCGAGATAGTTCATGAAGAAAATTGGGGCATACGCAAATTAGCGTATCCAATCCAAAAAAAGTCAACTGGCTTTTATTATCTGATTGAATTTAAGGTGGATGGTCAGTTTATCTCAAAACTCGAAACCGAGTTTAAAAGAGATGAGAGATTACTTCGCTTTCTCACTGTCAAGCTCGATAAACACGCAGTTACTTACAATGAAAAGAAACGCAGATTAGCTAAAGAAGCTAAAGAGCAAAAAACAGAAGAAAACTAAATTTTTAAATTTAAAATTTTTAAAATGGCACAAAATAATTCAGATATTAAATATCTAACGCCCATTGCGGTTGATACAAAAAAGAAAAAATATTGCCGCTTCAAAAAAAGCGGAATAAAATATATTGATTACAAAGACGCTAATTTTTTATTGAAATTTGTAAACGAACAAGGTAAAATTTTACCTCGTCGTATTATGGGAACTTCAACAAAATATCAGAAAAAAGTTGCTCAAGCAGTTAAGAGAGCACGTCATTTAGCACTAATGCCTTATGTGGCAGATCTTTTAAAATAAGGAGGAAATAAGATGGAAATTATATTAAAACAAGATATTCCGAATTTAGGATATAAAAACGACCTTGTAAACGTAAAAGGTGGATACGGTAGAAATTTTCTTGTACCCCAAGGAATGGCTATTATTGCTTCTGAAACAAATAAAAAAATTCGTGCTGAAGAAATAAAACAGAAAACTCACAAAGAAGAGAAATTTGTAAAAGAAGCTGAAGATCTAAAGAAAGCTCTCGAAGTTGTTAAACTTAGAATTGCTGCAAAATCAGGTACTTCTGGAAAAATCTTTGGTTCTGTAAATGCTCTTCAAATTGCTGAAGCTCTTAAAGAAGAAAAATTCGAAATCAACAGAAAAATGATTGACGTTGATGGTGATTCTATAAAAGAACTTGGTGATTATACAGCAAAAATTAAACTTTACAAAAACATTCATGCTGAAGTAAAATTTGAAGTTTTTGGAGAATAATAAATTATTCTATTTAGATTTAAAAAAAAGGCTTTGGTTTCCAGAGCCTTTTTTTTGTGAAATAGATTTTGCAAATGATAATTTTAGATTTGACTAAGCAAACAGTGTCAAAAAGCCTAGATTAAAAATCAAGCAAGCAATTTTAAATTTATAATAAAAAGAATCAAATATTACTTATTTTTGCTAAACACAAAACAAGATTATTTCTCATGATAACAAAAAATCAGATTAAACATATAAATTCATTAAAATCAAATAAATTCAGAAAAACACATAATGAATTTATTGTGGAAGGAATAAAACTTGTTGATGAAATTTTAAATAGCAACTTTGAGATATCTTCACTTTATGCAACCGCAAACTGGATTGAAGAAAATGAAAGTAATCTGCCAGTAAACATTGAAATTACTGAAATCAACGAAAAAGAATTAAAAAGCATCAGTGGACTAACAACACCAAATGAAGTTCTTGCCATCGTTAAAATGCAAAAAAGCACCATTAACACAAACGAAATTTATGAGGATTTGATTTTGGTTCTTGATAAAATCCGTGACCCGGGAAATATGGGGACCATAATACGTACCGCTGATTGGTTTGGGATAAAAAATATTATTTGTTCGAACGACACTGTCGACCTTTATAATCCAAAAGTTATTCAGTCAACAATGGGCTCGGTTGCAAGAGTAAAAGTACATTATACTGATCTTGAAAAATTCTTAAAAGAAATCCCTGAAGATTTTCCTGTTTACGGCACTTTCTTGGAAGGTGAAAACTTTTACAAAAGCAAATTCCCTAGTAAAGCAATAATTGTTATCGGTAACGAATCTAATGGCATCTCTGATAAAATTGCACAATTGATAACTAATAGAATATTTATTCCTCCATTTTCTTCAAATCAAAAGCAAACTGCAGAATCTTTAAATGCATCAATAGCTACAGCTTTGGTTTGCTCTGAATTTCGAAGAATTAGATAATAAGCTGATGATTGAAAGTACAAATAAGCTTACAAAAATTGAATTTATTGAATGCCAAAGATTTACTGAAAATAATTATCCTCAAGAAATAATATAGTTTTAACAATAGACAAAGAAATTTTTTTATCAGTTTAACAAATTCAAATCTAATGATGAAACCGCTACGCGGTATTTCTAGTGTTGCATTCTTTTTCTACAATAATATTTTGTCCTACAGACAAAACAATTTTTGAAATACAATATTCTCATTAAATCATTGATTTTAAACACTTATTACAAATAATTCTTAATATCTACAAACACAAGATTTCCCCGTAGGGGATTTATTATTGTAGAAAATTAAATCATAGAAAATCAAAATCTCTGTAGGAGATTCACAAATAAAAAAAATAGAAACTAGAACTTTTTACATAACTGCAAGCATAACTAGTCTATAATGTTGAAAACAAACAATCATCATTGCGATCTTTTATTAAAAAATACTATTGGATAAAGACGATAAATATCATCACAAAAAACTCAAACAGGAATATCATAAAAATCTTAAATAACAATTATTATCTCAACTTGTATTTTTGCATTGCTTTGTTTCTAGTACAGCAAAATATAATAAAATGTGTATATGATTAATTGCGAAAATTTTATATTTTTGCATTTAGTTTTTATTGAAAAATTATTGAATTATGTTTCTTAAAATAATGCTTATCACCTTGGTATTAATTGCGATTGCTTTTGCAGCAATTGGAATAAAAATGTTTTTCAAAAAAAATGGTAAATTTGAAAAAAAATGTAGTACAGTTAATCCTAAAACCGGAAAACAAATTGGATGTTCTTGTGGTGCAGGTGACGGTGGTTCTTCCTGTGAAAATAAATCCTAAGCTTATTAAAAACCCATCAGTTGACTAATTTTTAAATATCATCAACTACTTAATTTGTGTATCAATTAATAGAAAATTCATCCTATAGATATTTTTAAATTTCTTCTTTCAAAATTTTCTGCAAACCTTTTGTGCAATATGTTTTCAGTCTATCCTTCTCGAAATAAATAAAATAAGCTTCTAATTCCTTGTTTTTTTCAAGAAATACTTTTGCTTTTTCAAGACCCATAACCATAAATGCAGTTGCATAGGCATCAGCAATACTAGCATTTTCTGCTAAAACAGAAACGCTTAAAAGTGAATGGGTGACAGGATAACCGGTTTTTGGATTTATGGTATGAGAATACCTTATACCGCCTTCTTCATAATATTTTCTATAACTTCCTGAGGTTGCTAATGATGTGTTTTCCATTGTAACAACAGCATTTAAAGTTCGTTCGTTATCTTTTGTTTCTGTAGGTTTTTCTATTCCAACTCTCCACAAACTGCCATCAGGTTTTTTCCCATGAGCAACAACTTCACCCCCAATATCAACAATGAAATTATTAATTCCTTTGGTTTGCAAAAATCCGGCAACAAGATCAACTGAATAGCCTTGTGCAATTGCATTAAAATCAAAATTAATTCCGGGTTTATCTTTTATTATTTTTCCATCTGATAAAGAAACTGCCCTGAAATTAATAAGAGGAAGCAAGCTATCAACAATATGTTTATCAACTTTTATTCTTTCGGAGAAACCAAAACCCCAGGCGTTGATTAAGGGACCAACCGTAATGTCGAAAGCACCCTTTGTATTTTCCGAAACTTGTTTTGCTAATTCATAAATATCAATAAAATGCTCATTTAATTTTACATTAGTATCGTTTCGGTTTACCCGAGATAAAATTGAATTCTCAACCCACATTGAAGCTGTGTTATCAAAATCATTTAACAAGGAATCGATTTCGTTCTGATAACTTACCCCATCTTTTTCAAAATAAGTTATGGCATAATATGTTCCTTGAGTTTCACCGCCAAACATAACTTTTTGCAATTTCTCAGGGTGATTGCAAGAATAATTAGTTGCAATTATTATAAAGAAAAACTGAAGAAATTTTTTGTACATATGATGATAATTTTAGTAATTATAAATGGAAACAAATTTATAAAAAAATGGCTCATTATTATTAATCTCAAATAAATAAAAAGCCACAGATTTGATTACCAATAAAATTCTAAATAGTACATATACAAAACTCATAATATATAGAAAAAAAGTCTCCACAAGGGAGACTTCTACATTTACAATTTAACCACCGAAATCATCGAACATAATCATTTCATCAGGGACACCGTAATCGTCAAGCATTTTGAGAACGGCATCGTTCATCATAGGAGGTCCGCAAAGATAATATTCAATCTCTTCAGGTTCGGGGTGATTCTTTAGATAATTATCAATTATTACCTGGTGAATAAATCCTTTGTAACCATTCCAGTTATCTTCGGGAATCGGTTCTGATAATCCGATATTAAATGTAAAATTATCGAAATTCTTTTCAATTTCTCTAAATTCATCAATATAAAACAGTTCTCGTAATGATCGGCCACCATACCAAAAAGTAGATTTTCTATCTGTTTTTTCAGTTTTAAAAAGATGAAAAATATGAGATCTCATTGGTGCCATTCCTGCACCACCACCGATAAACATTATTTCTCTTTTAGTATCTTTTATAAAGAATTCACCGTAAGGGCCCGAAACAGTAACCTTATCACCAGATTTACGAGAGAAAATATATGAAGAACATACTCCTGGATTCACTTTTTTAAATCCTTTTGTCTTTGGATTGAAAGGAGGTGTTGCAATACGAATATTCAGCATTACAATATTTCCTTCGGCAGGATGATTAGCCATAGAATAAGCGCGGAAAATAGGCTCAGGATTCTTCATCTTTAAATCCCACATTTTAAACTTATCCCAGTCACCCTTATAATCTTCATCAATTTCAATATCATGATAATCAACCACGCATTTTGGAACATCAATTTGAACATAACCACCGGATCTAAAATCCATTGTTTCGCCCTCAGGTAATTTAACAACAAATTCCTTAATAAAAGTAGCGACATTTTTATTCGACACAACTTCACATTCCCACTTCTTAATTCCAAATATTTCCTTTGGAATTGCAATTTCCATATCTTCTTTTACCTTAACCTGACAGCCTAAACGCCAGTTATTCATTTGTTCTTTTCTTGTAAAAAAACCTGTCTCGGTAGGAAGGATTGAGCCACCGCCGGATAAAACCTGGCATTTACACATTCCACAAGTACCTCCACCTCCACATGCTGATGGAAGAAAGATTTTTTCGTTTGCTAAAGTTGTTAAAATAGTTGAACCCGGATTAACAATAAATTTTTTATCCTTATTAATTGTAAGTTCGACTTCTCCCTGAGGAGTTAATTTTTTTCTGGCATAAAGTAAAAGTGCCACTAAAAGCATAATTACTAATAAAAAAACAATTATACTTGTTAAAATTACTGTACCCATTCCGATGCTTAATATCATTTTAAAAATATTTAAACTTTCTTAATTAAAAATTATAATTTAATACCAAGGAAGCTCATAAATGCAATTCCCATTAAACCTGTAATAATAAAAGTTATTCCTAAACCACGCAAAGGAGCTGGAATATTTGAATAACGAATTTTCTCTCTGATGGCTGCTATACCAACAATAGCAAGAAGCCAACCCACGCCTGAACCAAGTCCGAAAGCAGTAGCCTGACCAATTGATTGATATTCTCTTTCCTGCATAAAAAGTGATCCACCAAGAATTGCACAATTCACAGCAATTAATGGAAGAAAAATTCCCAAAGAATTATAAAGAGCAGGAGTAAACTTTTCTACTATCATTTCAACTAATTGTACCATAGAAGCAATGATAGCAATAAACATGATAAAACTTAAAAAGCTTAAATCTACATTTGCAAATTCAGGTCCAAGCCAAACTAAAGCTCCCGCTGATAATACATATTCATTTAACAAATAATCTACCGGGACTGTAATTGCTAACACAAATATTACAGCAATACCCAAACCCATCGATGTTTTTACTGTCTTTGATACTGCAAGATAGGAGCACATGCCCAGGAAATAGGCAAATATCATGTTATCTATAAATATCGATTTGACAAAAATGTTAAAAATCTCTTGCATGATTATGTTTGTTTAATTTTGTTTCTTAATTTTTAATTTCAGTATCAAGTATCCAACATTCTATTTATCTTCTATCAATTCTTTGGTTTTCGATCTTTGTACCCAAATAATTATTCCAACAACTATCAGTGCCATTGGAGGCAAAATCATCAAGCCGTTATTTTCATAACCAAATAAATAAAAATCTTCCGGTATTACTTGGTATCCCCAGATAGTTCCGGATCCTAAAAGCTCTCTAAAAAAAGCAACAACGAGAAGTATCCACGCATATCCAAAGGCGTTTCCTAATCCGTCGAGGAAAGCAGGCCAGGGTTTATTCGCCATAGCAAATGCTTCGAGTCTTCCCATAATTATACAGTTTGTAATTATCAAACCTACAAAAACTGATAACTGTTTACTTACATCAAATAAAAATGCTTTTAGTAATTGGTCAACAAGAATTACCAATGAAGCAACCACTACTAACTGAACAATTATTCTGATACGTGGCGGGATGCCGTTTCTCATAAATGAGATTAAAACATTTGCAATTGCAAGAACTGCCATAACTGATAATGACATCACAAAAGCCGGTTCTAACTTTGCTGTAACAGCAAGTGCAGAGCAAATTCCCAATACTTGTACTGTTATTGGATTTTCTTTATTTAGAGGATTCAGTAATAATTTTCTGTTTTTTACTGAAAACATTGCTTCCTTTTCTTTAATTTCTGTGCTCATTTACTTTATTGTTTTTTGAAATAAGGTACATAATTTTCTAAACAGTCTTTTAGCATATCTTTAACAGAATTACTTGTAATTGTTCCACCCGAAATAGCATCAACACCATGTATTCTCATATTTTTAGGTTTCAAATCAACTCCACCTTTCACAACATCAATTGATACAAATTCACCTTTTTCGTTGAATAATTTTTTTCCTACAAATTGATCCATAAATTTGGTTTTATTTATTTCAGCACCTAAGCCAGGAGTTTCTCCTTTATGATCGAAATAAACTCCAACTACTTTATTGAAATTTTCGTCAAGAGCGATATTTCCCCAAATTGGACCCCATAACCCTTTGCCAAACATTGGAATAATATTTACTTTTCTGCCATCAATATCACAAATTAATATCGAAAGGGAAAATTCTTCTCCTTTTGATTTTTTAAAAAGTTCTTCTTTAACTTTAATGTCTAAAGCACGTATATCACCTTTTACAAAATCACCGTTTATATACTCACTTACTAATTCTCCTTTGGAATTAATTACTTTTTCATCAGTAATATATTTATCATAAAGTTGAATTGCATTGCTTGCATCTGCTTCAATATTTGCTGATTTCAATATCCCCTGCATTTTATCAATAGCAACATTTCGTTCCTGATAAGGTTTAAGCAACATCGCTGCAGCAGATAAAATTGCAGCAACCAATATTACCAGAATACTGGCATACCGGAATATGTAGAAATTACTATACATAATTATAAGTTTTATAATTTTTGATTATTATATTTTTCTATACTGTTTTTATTCTTTTTAATCTTTTCTTAATGTTTGCTGCAACCACATAATGATCTATAAGAGGAGCAAAAACATTCATCAATAATATAGCCAGCATCATACCTTCAGGGTATGCCGGATTTACCACTCTTATAAGTATAGCAAGCAAACCAATTAAGAATCCGTAAATATATTTTCCTTTATTAGTTTGTGTTGCCGTAACCGGATCGGTAGCCATAAAAATTGCACCAAAAGCAAAACCACCCATTATCAAGTGCTCCCAAGCAGGAAGTGCCATATAATCATTTACTGCTGTAAGATTAAAAATAAATCCCATAATTAACGCACCGGCAACAACCGAGAACATTATTCTCCAACTGCCAACTCCTGTATAAAGCAATATTGCCGCACCAATAAGAATAGCAACTACAGAAGTCTCACCAATTGATCCGGGTATTATTCCAAGAAACATATCCATTGGACTTGGTAATTTATCAAGATTTCCAACCAAGGCATTTCCTAGAGGAGTTGCTCCGGAAAATCCATCCACAATATTTGTATTATTCGTCATTCCGCTAACCCATATTACATCACCCGACATTTTTGACGGGTATGCAAAAAACAGAAAAGCCCTTGCAATCAAAGCAGGATTCATAATATTCATCCCTGATCCACCAAAAACTTCTTTTCCAATTATCACTGCAAAGGCAGTTGCAACAGCTACCATCCATAATGGAACATCTGCCGGAAGTATTAATGGAATTAAAATACCAGAAACAAAAAATCCTTCGTTTACTTCGTGCCCTCTTTTTTGTGCAAAAATTATTTCAATAGTCAGTCCTACAACATAAGTTACAATAATAATAGGTAATATTTTAAAAAATCCATACCAAAATGTTGGCCAAAAAGCAGCTGCTTCACCTATTGATAAAAAATGTAATCTACCTGTATTCCACATTCCAAAAAGCAAGGCTGGAATTACAGCAAGTACAACAACAATCATTGTCCTTTTCATATCCACACTATCGCGAATATGACTTCCTTTTTGAGTAACATGATTTTGTACAAAAAACAAAGTTTCAATAGCGTCAAAAGTGGATCTGAAAAAATGAAATTTTCCACCTTTTTCAACATGAGGTTTTATATTATCTAATATGTTTCTAATTAATTTCATGTATTTATTTTTTTCAATTTAGTGCTTTGGCTTTTAACAACAAAAAATAAATGAGCAATAATGACTTAAATTTATTTCACTTTAAGTACATAAATCTTTAACTCATTTCCTTTCTAATTATATCCAAACCATTTCTTACAACAGATTGTATATTAATTTTTGATGTACTGATGTACTCACATAGAGCAAAATCTTCTTCATCAACTTCATAAATTCCAAGATTCTCCATTGCATCAATATCCTCAATAATAATTGCTTTTAACAATTGCATTGGATAAATATCTAACGGAAACACTCTCTCAAATTGACCGGTCATAACAAAAGACCTTTCGCCCCCATTAAGATTTGTATGAACTTTGAATTTTTTCTTTGGAGTTAACCAAGCCATGAAAGTCCTGTAAAAACTATGTTTTTTTAATCCCGGCAACATCCATCCAAGAAAGTCATAATGGTCACCTTCGGGAATAACTGTAAGCTGATAATCGTAGAAACTCAAAAAACCTGATTTTTCAATTTTCGTTCCGGTAAGAACATTTCCACTTATACACCTTACATTTTCCTGTTCAAGATTTTTTTCAATCATTCCTTCGATTGAAGCTCCAATATAAGTTTTAAAATAACTAGTTTTTTTTATTTCAGAGCCAGTCAAAGCAATTACTCTAGAAACGTCAAATTTTCCTTCAAGAAATAATTTACCAATTGTTATAACTTCCTGCGGACGAAGATACCACACAATATCACCTTTGTTTATAGGATCAATCTTGTTTATCTGTGTACCAACGTTACCAGATGGATGAGGTCCGGTAAAATTATTTACCTGTACATTTTTTGAGTTTGTAAATACTCTTGACCCCGGAAGGTCGTTATTAATATTTAAGTGAACTTTTCCTGATGTTAATTTTGCAATTGCATTTAATCCTGTTTGAAATTCTTCACCTTTTCCATGAATTAGAAAATCGTAATCAGGAGCGAGAGGAGATGTATCAAAACCTGAAATAAAAATGGCTTTTGGTTCGGTATCAGGGTCTGCAATTATTGAATATGGTCTTTGACGAATGAAAGGCCATATACCACTTTTCAATAATTTTTCTATTATTTTTTCTTTCTTCAGATCATCGGGATTTTCTTTTCCAAAGGATTCATAAAATATTTCCTCATCAGCATCAATAATTATTTCTTGCAAAACTCTTTTTGCTCCGCGAAGGATTCCTGCAATCTTTCCACTGACTGGTGCAGTAAATTTAATATTTTCCCTGTGTTTATCATAAAAAACAGGTGATCCGGCTTTTACCAAATCACCCTCTTTTACTAATAATTTCGGGAAAACTCCAACAAAATCTGTAGGTTTAATTGCATATTGTTTAGCTTTTAACTCAGAAATTGTCTTTTCTGCTTCACCAAATAAATTTATGTTTAAACCTTTTTTAATTTTTATTTCTTTCGACATAAGTTCAATTTGTCAATAAAAAACTTTATTTTTTTTGAAGGTACAATTTTACAAAAAATCATTTAAATAATTGACATTTATCAATTATTAATATAAAAAAAGCTCCAATTTAGAGCATATTGAAATAACATAAAATATATGCTTTTTTCTTTTTCAACAATAATCACACATTAACAACAGTTTATAATTAAATTTGCAAAAAAATAACAAATGAAAAAACAGAATAAGAAATCCTACATATTTATAATAATTCTACTGGTTTTTTTGATTATTTACGATTATTCATTCGGAAAAACCAATCAAAATATTTTTTTTTCAAATTCTGAAAACTCAATTTTAATTGCAGATTATGATCAGGATGATTATTACAAAAAGGATTTTATCAGAAACGAAAATTATATCTATAAAAAATATATTAAAACAGTTCTACTTCATAAAGAAGGATGGGAAATGTCCGCAGCTGTTCTCAGATTAAACACAGATGACAAACTAAAACTTTCATTTGACGATTTGGAAGGAGATGTAAAAGATTATAAATACACCATTATTCATTGTAATGCAAACTGGAAAACTTCCGATATTCCAAAATCAAAATATATTGATGGTTTTACCATTGATGAAATCAGTGATTATCAATATTCTTTTAACACTCATACAGAATTTACACATTACGAAACTATTTTCCCGTCAGATTATACAAAACCCATTATTTCGGGAAACTATATACTAAAGGTTTTTGATGATGATGACAAAGATGAAAATGTCATTTTTACATTTCGATTTATGATAGTTGAACAAAAAGTTTCGATAGAAGCAAGTATTCATAAAGCTACAAGTATTGCTGATATGAATTATAAACAGGAGATAGATTTTACTGTTCATAAAAATGGTTTTGAAATTGCAAATCCATATCGTGAATTAACTGTTATTCTTCAACAAAACGGAAGATGGGATAATATAATTTATGATCTTAAAGCCCAAATGATAAAAGGAAACGATATAATATTCAATCACGATAAGGAAAATGTTTTTAATGGTGGAAATGAATTCAGGCATTTTGACATAAAGGATTTACGATATCAATCCGAAAGGATAAAAAAAATAGATTATTTTAATAATACCAATCAGGTTTTTTTACATACTGATAATATAAGACCATATAAAGTTTATATTTCTCTACAGGATATTAATGGTAAAAAACTTATTAAGACCTCAGAAAGAGGAAACACTCCAACAGAAGCTGATTACTCTTTTGTACATTTCACTTTACCTTACCCTGTACCATTAATTGATGGAGAACTTTATATTTTAGGATCATTAACTAATTGGCAGCTTTCTGATAATAACCGTTTAAAATACAATTATGAAACAAAAGCTTACGAAGCTTCACTTTTCTTAAAACAAGGTTATTATAATTATTTATACGCATTTCAGAAAAACGGGAAATCGCAAGCTGATATCAGTTTCATTGAAGGAAATCATTTTGAAACTGAAAACGATTATAACATTTTAGTTTATTATCGTGAGCCTGGAACTCAATACGACCAATTGATAAATTACAGCCATTATAATTCTCAAAATTAAAAACAACTCTCAAATCTTGATAGTTCCAAATTAAGAATTTTTATCCCATATTGGGACTACATGATAATTCTAACAAATCTTATTATACTGATTCTTTGCGTTTTACATTTAAGGTACACATTTTGTAAATCTTATACTTGGATAATAAAACCAAGTAATCATGAAATCACTGAAAAACATTTTATTAATTTCCATAATTATAATTATTGCTTCTTGTAATAAATTTAATAACAATATTAACACAGATGATGTTAATATAAACATGGAAAACATAGTAGTCAACCCAGATTTTGACTGGAAAACTTCACAGGATATTACAATAAAAATCTACGCACTGGATAATCAGGATAAAGCAATATCAAGAGTAATAGTTAAAGCTTATACTGATTTCCCTGAACTTGGAGGGCGTCAAATGGTAAAAGGAGTAACTGATGAAAATGGATACTTTGAAGTCAAAAGACCTGTTTCAGCGACAAGCGAAAATATTATTCTTGCAACAGAGCATATTGGTTTGATTGATTTTATTGAAGTGCCCATAATAAATGGTGTTGCTGAATATAGCTTTGGCGGACAATTCACGCCAAATAAATCCAAAGGACTACTTCAAACAAAAAGCACAAACAGTATATTTGAATTTCTTGGAACATATAATAGTCAGGGTGTCCCTGATTATCTGGAGTCTGTAAATGATGTAATTACTTCGGGATTTATGACAGATATTACAAATTCCTTACCAGAAAGGCAGCACGTAAACGCACATCACCCTGAATATCTTTTAAGTTCATATCAGCATGATCTTGAACTTATATGCGAAGGGGACGTATATGTTACTTTTGTACACGAAGGTGCTGGTTATAAAAACGTTCTTGGTTTTTATACATATAATTTAGGTTCACCTCCGGCAACAGTTAATGACATTGACACCATTTTTGTTATTTTCCCAAATAGTTCTTACTCAAATAGTGGTGGTGGACTTCAAGCAGGAAACAAAGTAAATATTGGCTCATTTCCTGAAAATACCGGAATTGGATGGGTTCTTGCAGCAAATGGGTGGGAACAATCAAGTGGAACTGTTTCTGAAGGCTATGGTCTTTATTATTCAGAGCGCGATTTTAATCCCGAACCAAATCCGAATTTAAAACAACATAGTGTATTTATTAATGATCCTTCAAGAAACAGAGCTTTACTTTGTTTTGAGGATATTAGAAGAGACAATAATGGAGGCGATCCATCTAATTGCGATCACGATTTTAATGATTGCATTTTTTATGTAACTGTAGATCCATTACCATGTGTGATTCTTGAACTTCCATTAATAGATTATACATCAACTGATACGGATGGAGACGATATTCCAGATTTATTTGATGATTACCCAGCTGATGCAGATTATGCTTTCAACAATTACTACCCTTGCGAAGTTGACTTCGGAACCCTGGCATATGAAGACCTCTGGCCAGCAAAAGGTGATTATGATTTTAACGACCTTGTAATTAACTACAATTTTAATCAAATTACAAATGGTGAAAATAAAATTGTAAAAATAGATGCAGAATTTGTTGCAAGAGCTCATGGTGCTAATTTCCAAAATGGATTTGGTTTTGAACTATTATCTACTCCCTCATCAGTAAATACTGTAGGTGGACAAAATTTGCAAGAAGGATTTATTACTCTGAATGCTAATAATACAGAAGCAGGTCAATCCAAAGCTGTAATTATAGCTTATGATAATGCTTATAACCTATTACCTCATCCTGGATCCGGTATAGGTGTAAATACAAGCCCTGGAGCACCTTATGTAAGCCCAGATACTTTTAACATTAGTGTAAATCTAAATTCACCGATGACACAAGCTCAATTAGGAATACCACCATTTAATCCATTTATAATCATTGATAAAAACAGAGACTACGAAGTACACCTTCCAAATCAGAGTCCAACTGATTTAGCTGAGACAAGCATATTTGGAACATGGGATGATAATAGTCAATTTGGTAATGGAAGGTATTATAAAACAGTTAATAATCTGCCATGGGCTATAAATATTTGGGCTCAGTTCGAATATCCTAACGAAAAAACAGAAATAACAGCAACCTATTTAAAATTTGCTGATTGGGCTCAAAGTGATGGTGCTTTATTTCCAGACTGGTATGAAAGCAATTCAGGATACAGAAACGAAAGCAATATTTATGATGTACCTTAAAATAAAGAAGAACAACATTTAATACAAAAAAAATATTTACTGAGGAGTTTAAAATCATTTAAATTCCTCAGTAATTTTAGTTTTGATAAATCTAAGGATATTTAAACATTCATTATCTGAATTTCTTTATTCATACCTCAACGATTCGATGGGGTCGAGTTTAGCAGCTTTTGTTGCAGGAAGAATACCAGATGCAAGTGCAACAATTAAGCACAAAACAACACCGAGCAAAACCCACATCCAGGGTACAATAAATGCAGTTCCAGAAATCATAGAAACAATATTACCTGCAATAATTCCAAGAATAATTCCAACAATACCACCCATCTGGGCAATAACAATTGCTTCAACAAGAAATTGATTTCTAATAGTACGACTTGTAGCTCCCGCAGATTTTCGTATTCCAATTTCTCTTGTCCGTTCGGTAACAGAGACTAGCATAATATTCATCAGTCCGATGGCAGCACCCACTAATGTAATCAATCCAATAATTGTAGCAGCAAGGGTAACATATTTTATCAAATCTATCAACATACTGGCAATTGTATCACTCTTTGTAATTCCAAAACTACTTACTTCGCCCAAAGGATCTTCACGGATAATTCTAAAAACCCCGGTTGCTTCATCAATTGCCAACTCAATATCTTCCGGATTATCTGTCATAACATTAATTGAAAAATTCATGTTTGGACGACCGAAATACTGCCTGACATTATTTACCGGAACCAGACAACGTCTGTCACCACTAAAACCAACACTCGAACCTTTTTCTTCTAAAACACCAACAACAAGGTACTTTCCTGATCCAATCGAAATTATTTTACCAAGCGGTTCTTCATTTTCTTTGAATAAATTTGTTTTTATTTCGTTTCCAATTATGGCAACATGCGCTCCATAATAAATTTCATTATTATTAAAATTTCTACCATTTCCCATTTTTAATCCGGCAGTAGCAAGGTATTCGTTATCAATTCCAAGAACCTGAATATTCGGATTTGTCTTTTCAGATTTATATTTTAATGTTGCTATTCCTGTACCCCAGGTATAAGCAGAAACAACTGCAGGAAAAATAAATCGATCCTTAAAGGTCATTGCTTCATCATAATTAATATTCCTAAAATTTTTCGGACGACCACTCCTCCCTCCCATTTGAACGTGGAGTTCTTTGTTACGCATAGTAAAGGTGTTTGAACCCATCATTGCAAAATTCTCATTTAATGAATTTTTTATGGAATCAATTGCAGTTAAAATCCCTACAAGGGCCATTATCCCAAAAGCAATAATCATCACAGTAAGAATTGCTCTGACCTTATGACTTCTTATTGATTCGAGAGAAATGTGAATATTTTCTATTATAAGGTTTTTGATCATTTTAATATTATTTTAAAGATTATCCCAACTTATAGTCTGTCAATAAAGTCAAACTCTTCTTATTTTATCAAGAAATCAAAAATACACAATTTTTTAAAGCACTTAAAATACCAGAAATTAAAAATGCTTTTAGTTATTTAAGCTTTCATCTTTTTATATACTTTTAAAACTTGTCCGGCAAATCCGGATAATTTATTAAACTCCAACTTTAAATAAAACACCTCTTTCGAACCAAATCCTTTATAAAAACGTGCAAGATTCTCATCGTTTGATCCATCAAAATCAAGAGTTAAATGTTTATCAGAATTGTCTTTAATAAAAGCATCAATTAAAAAAGGCATTGCACCGTTTTCTCTCGCTTCTGAGTTGCTTCCTGAAAAAATAAAAACAGCTTTTTTGTTTCCTTCAATAAACACTACAGCCGAACACAATTGATTGTTTTGAGTATAAGCACCATAAATTTGAGCAATTCCTCTGTAGATAGCTGCATAAATTAACCTACTTAAAATTGTATAATTTCTCTCTTTAAGTGTCATCACAGTTTTTCCACGATTATTTCTAAAAAGTTCAATAATTTCGTCTGGTTTAACATTTTTAATAATTTTTAAACCTGCCTTTTCAGCTTTTTTAATATTTCGCTTTGTGTTTTTTGAGTAATGCCGTTCTAGGATTTTGTATGAACTAATAAGATCTAATTCATGATTTAACTGAGGTGTAGCTATAAATTTTCTTTTATCAATTTTATTGAAAGTATTTAAAAGAATTTCAGCAAACTTATATTTCTCAGGTATAGAATTTATAAATTTCTCAACAGTTTCTTTTTTTAAAATATTTTTTGAAAATATCCCAAGCTGTTGTGTAAAAAATGGCTGGTACAAATAATTTATTCCAAATTTTTTCCTAGTGGTTAATGGAAAAACTCTTTCATAATCATCTTCAACAAGTGCCTCCCAGTTTTCACAGACAATGTCAAGATACCAGGTGTATGCATACACATTCCCGTTAAAGGAAGCCCTGATACATTCATCCCATTTATTACTATCAATTTCGTTGTATGTTAAATAATTAATCATTTTTATTCATTGGCTAATTTAATAATTTCTTTATACAGATGCAACTTTTCTTTATTATCGCTCAATGAATAATTATGCCAAATGACAAATAATTCGCCCTTGTATTTTTTTGTTTCCTCGATAAGAGGTTTTACGTATTCAAATATTTGAGTTGGATTTAATCTTAAGTATTCTTCAAACATTGTATCCATAAAAGCAAAAGGATGAATTCTTAAAGATGTTTCTTTATCTTCAATTAAATTATAAAAATTGTACGAATTACAAATGCCTGCTCTAAATCCCATCTGCGATCCAAAACCCATTGAATAATCATCTGTAACACTAATTTTTATTAAATTTTCATATGTTTCAGGAAAAGATAATATTAAAAAATGTTGCCTGCTTTTTACAACTTCTGTATTTAATATTACTTCAAGTCTTTCTTTTTCAATTTTAACTTTTTCAGGATTTTTATTTGAATTATATGATGGATGGATTCCAATCTCTACCTCATTATAAAGCTTTTTTAACAGTTTCTGAAGTCGTTTATTTCTGTATGAAATATTTTTGTCATAAGTTCCATAATCACCAAGGTTTACAAAAAATAATGATTTTAAATTATATTTTTTTTGTTGCTCAATCAACTGATCAAAATTATTGTACGGATCAGTAATAATTCCGGCAAGGGTCATTATTCTTTCGAAGAATTCCTTGATTTTCAATCTTATTACAAGCTTTCCAAAACCACCAATCGACCTCAATAATCCTTTTCCAATATGAGCAAAAGCAATATCTATATCATAAGTCGGAATAAATTTATATTCCTTTTCTGGTAAAACAAAAGTTGGATTTTTATTCTCAATCAACAGCTTAATTTTATCTGCAAGAATATTAACAACAGGACGATGATGAATGCCGGCTTTAAAAGCCAGGCAAGCTTCAGCCTTAACTCTACCATGTTTATCCTTTTTGTCATCCATAAAATATTCTTCATACCGGCTGACAAAATAAAAGCTCATTGCAAATGGATCGAATGGAAAAACAGAATCTTGATTTTGATTAGGAAAAATAACAGGCAAATCCTCAAACTTAATTACTTCAGGAGTAAATTTTCGAATTTTGTTTTCAAACAAAAATTCATCACTAAAAAAGAATAATTCATCCTGCGAAATTTTTTCTTTAGAATAATTAATTTTTACAAAAGTTGATTTTGAAAAATCATTTTTATCTGTTGTAAAACTAATTTCAACACCCAAAACATCTTTAAAAATCAGTTTGCAAATGTATTCAAGTCTTGCACTTTTTTTATCACAATAAATTATTAACATCTTGAATTTTATCAAATGTGGTTTTAAATATTTTTAACTTTCCTAATATTTGTTTTACAGTATCCTTCACAAAAAGCTTCAAACTAAAATAAGCAATACTTCTTGCCCTATTTTCAGCAATATCTTTTCTAATAATCTCATAAGTATTGCTAATATTTAGTGATTGAAATTTCAATCCGTTGATAGATTTTTCATTTAAAATTGATCCCCTGAATAATTCTTCCAAGGGTTTAAAATCAAGATCCCAACCGGTTTTTTTCTTATAAAATAAATACTCTTCGTCAGAAACCTGATTATTATCATCAGTAATTTTGATATTTAGTTTTTGATATTTTCGATAATGAACTTTCTCCGATTCCTCAACAAAATGCGTAAAAGTAAATGCGTCTGTAACAGTTGTAGATACAAATAACATTTTCGCATTTTTCTCTAAAAAGAAAGCAAAAGGAGAATCAGGTCCAAACGAACTTTTGTTATTCATTTTACATAAATCATCAGCATATTTTCCCGAAACCAGAAATGAATGGAGTGGATTTTTGGTTCGCTTAAAATCCTTGCGTTTTAAAGCTACAAGAGCTAATGTGCCAGTAATTGGCATTGTATTTTTAACATTAAATTTCCCTCCTGATTTTAAATTATGATTATATGCCGGAATTATTAAAGTTCCATCTTTTCCTAATCTTTTCTTAAAACTATCTATAAAAAGATTTACATCAAAAGAATTTTCTTTTCTTCGTGAAAGAAATGCCAGTTTTGTGATGTTAGAGGCTAGAATAAGTGTATCGCCTTTTTTAACATCAAGTTGGTCAACAATTTTTTGATATGGAATATATTCTTTTTGCACGATTATTTTTTAACAAACTTTCTTAACTGAACCAGCTCATTTTCATAGCCATTTTTTTCAAAATATTTCCTCGAATACTCATTTATAAAACTCGCCTGAACTTCAATTGAAGAAATATTTTTCTCTTTAAACCAGGTTTCAAGTGACTTTAATAGACTTTTTCCGATTCCTTTTCCCCGATACTCTTTATCAACAAAATGATAACTCAGAAATCCAACTTTTTGATTTCCGAGATAATCCGGTGTAAACTTAACTATTCCTGAAACAAAGCCTGCAACTTTTTTGCCATCAAGGACAACAAATAAAGCAACAAATTTCCCGATGGTTTTTTTTATTGAATTCATCCATTTTTTTTCACCATCTTCAACCAAATTAAGTTTTAATCCTTTGTCTTTCATAAAACTGTATAATTCAGCAAACTGTTGTTCAACCTGAGGCAAAAATTCATTTGCCGAATCTTTTATTTGTATTATTTTTAAATTTCCCATTTCCTTATGCATTTAAAAACAATTCATTAACTCCGCGTAAAGTAGTAAAAGCATCTTCTTTATCAATTTTCTCAAAATCAATTTCAACATTAAAATGCTGTTCCATTTCCGAGATCATTTCAACAAAAGCCATTGAATCGAGTAATCCACTTTGAACAAAATCAAAATCTTTTTTAATCTCACCATGGCTAATATCAAACTGCTGAAGTTTGTTTTTCAAATTCTCAATTATAAAGTTTTTTATTTCTGCAGCGTTCATTTTAAATACTTTTCAATTAGTTCTCTTTTATCAATTTTCCCGTTTTCATTTAATGGCATTTCATCAATAATAAATACCATCTCAGGAATCATATACCAGGGCAATTTTTCCTTGCAAAAACTAATTATTTCAGTTTCCCTGATAATTTTATCTTTAGTCGGGCATACAAAAGAAAATAGTTTATTTACTCCATCATTTGATTTACTATAACTCACGCAAGCAACAAATTCAGAATTCGAAAATTTCATCACAACATGTTCAATTTCCTGAAGATTAACTCTAAAACCGTTTATTTTTACTTCGCTGTCAGACCGTCCCATATAAAACAAATTTCCATTTTCTTCAATTATTAAATCACCGGTTTTATACCAAAGTTTCTTCCCCTTTTCGGGAATTTCGATAAAGCATTTGCTTGTATTTTCGGTGTCATTAAAATAGCCATTTATCACTTGAGAACCACTAAAACATAATTCACCAATTTTATTATTTAATAAAACGTCAGCATTATTATTTATTATGCAATGCTCCTGATTTGAAAATACTTTTCCAATAGAAAACACTCCGCTTTTTTCAGGATTATTTTCTTTATTCAACTCGCAACTACTTATTGCTATTGTGGTTTCTGAAGGGCCATAAAGATTTATCACTTTAGATTTGCTTGCTGCTTTTTGCCAATTCAATGCTGTTTCCAGTAAAAAAGGTTCACCACAAAAGAAACTATATTTTAATTTTGTAAAAGAATCAGCCTTCAATAATCTCATCTTTGACATCATAACAGCGAGTGAAGGCACCGAAAACCAAACTGAAATATCATTGTTCTTGATGTATTTCGGCATAAAAAAGGAGGAATCTTTTTCAGGAATAATAAGACATCCACCACTTTGCCAGCAAACAAACATATCATGAACACTTAGATCGAAAGTAAGATCAAAGATTTGAGAAAATCTGTCATCTTCGGTAAGATTATAATTTTCCGAAATAAAATCCAGATATGCAATAACATTAGAATTAGAAACTGCAACAGCTTTGGGTTCGCCTGTACTTCCTGAGGTAAAAAGCAAATATGCAATATCTTCAGGAGTTGAAATAATTATTGGATTATTGCTTTTTTCAATATTCGATTTATATAAAAACTTACACTCCGGAAAACTTAAAATTAATTCATCAGCATTTTCAATATCTGGAATAATAATTTTTAAAGGCTTTTGAAGCGCAAGCAAAACTTCTTTCAAATAATCTAGGCTTTCGTGGCTAACAATAATTGTATCAACACCTGAGAGTTGTATCATTTTTAAAGTTCGGGCAACAGGAAATCTGGGATTTAAAGGAACATATGCTTTTGAAGCTTTCAAAATCCCAAGAACAGCAGAATATGTTACAAAACTCTTCTGACCCAAAACAGCCGCCATTTTAATTTCTTTTTCAGAATTTTCAATAATACAATTTGCTATTTTATTTGATATTTCATCAAGATCAGAATAATAAAAACTTTTACCGTTTACTTCCAATGCAGGCTTATTTGAAAATATCTTAGCAGAAATTCCAAATCTATTAATCAAAATATTGTGCTTGTTATTATTAGTCAAAGCTAATTATTTTTCACTATTATTTTCCATCATCAAAGAATCGACAAAATATTTTGTAGCCCAATTTGGAAAAGCAAATGGCTCGTACCTACCCCAAATTGGAAATGAACCCGAAAGTGCACCTTTTGTATCCAGAGATTCTTTTTTACCTCTTTTTTGAATTGCGACCAAAATAGTATTCATTTTTTTTGCAGCTTCAAGATATTCTTTTCCTTTTCCAATTTTATATAATTTCATCCAAATTATTGAAATCTGAGCACATCCGGTTAACAACATATATTCCGAGCCTTCCCAATTACTGTTGAACCTTCCATTTAAAATTCCATCTTTTTGAAATTTTTCTAATAAAATTTTTGCCGGCTTTACAGCAGCTTCAATCATTTTATCATCACAAAGAATTATTCCGGAATCGAGCAAACCATCAACAGTATAAGAAATTGTATGAAGTATAGGTCTGTCATTATTTTTAATTGTGTTATCACAATCTTCAAACCAGCCATTCGATTTTTGTTTTTTGTTGATAATCCAATCAATATTTTTCTGAGCAACTTCAAGATATTTTTTCTTAGATGTTAAAAAATAAATCAAAATCAGGGGCACATCCATATAAGAATCATAAACACGCTCACGATTCATTAAAGCATTTTGTTTCCAAAAACCTTCCTTTGATTGCACCGAACACAGCCAATCAGCAGCTCTTACAACTGAGTCTAAATATTTATTTTCTTTTGTGATTTTATAAACAGCTAATAATCCTCTAATAATTTGTCCTGTATTAAAAACAATTTCTGGATTATCATCTTCAACTCTTCCACCTTGCCAACCACCACTTTCTTTCTGAATTTCAACAAGCCAGTCAGCTGAAGAAATCGCCTTTTTAATTATAGCTTTATTATTTGTTTTTTCGCCAAACTCTATTAAAGTCGGGATAATATAACCTGAAGTTTCAGGATAAGAACTCGACCATTTATTAATAATATGATATGAACCAAAACCCTGATCTTTCATCATTTCCTGTGATTGAAGCAACCAGTTAACAGCATTTTCCAAGGCAAATGGTTTTTCCTTTTCAAGCTTGATATTCAAATTCTTTGGAAAAGAAGAAAAGAAAAATCGTGAAGCATCTCTAAAAACAAAAGTTCGTTCCTTTCGAAACAATGAAAAAGTAAAATATTTTGAATATAAATATAAACTTTTTGTTAATCCCATCTTAAAATTATTAAAATAATTAGTAGGCAAAGATAAGAGGAATATTGGAATATTGAAATGTGGAAATGTGGAAAAATAGACTCTTCTCCGAAAAAATAAAAAATAAAATACCACAAATATTATAAGACGCAAAGAAGTAAAAAAAGCAAGTAATTAATTCCGTATGAATTACCTTGTTGTAACATTGCAGGATATTGCTGCTGATAAAAATCATATAATCAATTCAAGTCCCTTTAGAGACAACCTTATCCAGGCGTTTCAAAATCATAATTTTTATTTTCAATTACATCAAAAAGTTTAGTAATTTTGACTTCATTTAAAACCACACAAATCTAAGTATGGAGAATTTTATTGTTTCAGCAAGAAAATACCGACCGGCAACATTCGATGCAGTTGTTGGACAAAAATCAATTACCTCGACATTAAAAAATGCAATTCAAAACAATCAACTTGCTCAAGCATTTTTGTTTACCGGACCTCGTGGAATCGGAAAAACTACTTGTGCCAGAATTCTTGCCAAAACAATAAACTGCGAAAATCTCTCAGAAAATATTGAAGCTTGCAACAAATGCGAATCATGCGTTTCCTTCAATAATTCAGCATCTTTTAATATTCATGAACTTGATGCAGCATCGAATAATTCTGTTGATGACATCAGAAATCTTGTTGATCAGGTACGCATCCCACCACAGGTTGGAAAATATAAAATATACATTATTGATGAGGTTCACATGCTTTCAGCTTCTGCATTTAATGCATTTCTGAAAACTTTGGAAGAGCCTCCTGAATATGCAAAATTTATTCTTGCTACAACAGAGCGTCATAAGATAATTCCTACGATTTTATCAAGATGTCAGATTTATGATTTTAAGAGAATTACTCTCAATGATATTGTAAATCATTTAGAATTCATTGCAAAAAGCGAAGGTGTTGAAGCTGAACCAAAAGCCCTTCATATTATTGCTCAGAAAGCTGATGGTGCTTTACGTGATGCTCTTTCTATTTTTGATCAAATTGTTAGTTTTTCAGGCAAACAAATCACTTATCAGGGAGTAATTGAAAATCTTAATATTCTTGATTTTGAATTTTATTTCAAAACAGTGAAAGCAATTTTGAATAATGATATAAGTAATTCTTTATTGATACTAAACGATATTATTGACAATGGTTTTGACGGACAACATTTTCTTCTGGGACTGGGAACTCATTTAAGAAATCTGCTTGTTTGTAAGGATCCGGGCACAGTTAAACTTTTGGAAGTTGGAGAAGAATTAAAAAATGATTATCAGATACAGTCCGATAATTGTTCAATGCAATTTCTTTTAAAAGCTCTTGAAATAGTTAATAATTGTGATATTAACTACAAAACCAGCAATAATAAAAGGCTTCATCTGGAACTTGCATTAATGCAAATGTGTTCATTATTTTTAATTGATGAAAAAAAAGATGAACAAAAGAAAAGTCATTTTCATCCACCAAAAGCAAAAACAATTATAGAAGAAAAAAAACCTGCTGAAATAAAAACGAAAATCCCAAAAGAAGAAATAAAAGAAGCAGAAATTCCTGAAGAAGAAAAAACACCTGAATCTCAAAAACCAAGGATTATTAATTCGATACCTGGTTCAATATCAATAAAACAATCAGCGGAAAAAAACGGAAAAATACAAGAGAAGCAGGAAGCTAAAATTTCTATAGATGAGGCGGGAAAACCAACTGACATATTTACTCAGGAAAAATTAATAAAGACCTGGAAAAATTTTACAAACTCAATAGCAGAAAGTAATCCAAGTTTTTCAAGTGCAATAGCAAAGTATGATCCCGTTTTAAAAGAAAACTTTAATATTGAATTTAAAGTTGACAATATACTTATTATTAGCAATAGTCTAAATATTACTAATCTGCAAGGGTTTTTAAAAAAAGAACTTAATAATTACAGTATTAATTTATCACATATTCTTGTACAAAAAGAAGATGATAATTCCGCATATACAGATAGTGAGAAATTTAAAAAAATGGCGAAGAAAAACCCTGAACTTCAAAATTTAAAAGATCAGCTTGATCTTGAAATTGAATTTTAGTTTTACTTACGGTGTTCGATACCGTACTTATAATGTTCTTAAATGTACATTTTTTATTGAACATTTTTTACTTACTATTTATCATTTTTCATAGACTTCTGACCTTTTGTAAATTAAGAAAACCAGCATGATTTTTGTAAAACTATATGATTATTCATTAATCAAATTTTAAATCTCATGAAAATAAAAGTTTTATATTTTTTAATAATAATATCATTTTTAATAACAAGTTGTATGAATCAAAAACAATCTTTACCACCAGCAATTAATCTAGAAAATATGAATCAGGACATAGATCCTGGGGATGATTTTTTCAGATATGTTAATGGAGGATGGTTAGAAAAAAATACTATTCCTGACGAATATAGCCAATATGGTTCTTTTAATGAGTTAATTGAACTTAACCGCGAAATACTGAAAAATATAGTACTTGAAGTTTCAAAAGAAAATTCAGCAGTAGGTACTATTTCTCAAAAGATTGGGGATTTTTATAGCTCCGGAATGGACACAAGCACAATCGAGAAGCTTGGCATTAAAGCTATTGAAAAAGAATTAAAAATGATTGATCAAATTCAAAATATTGAAGATGTTCAAAATATTATTTCCGAATTTCACAAATACGGTATTTCGGCATTGTTTCATATGTTTTCATCAACTGATGATAAAAACAGTAAAATGGAGATTGCAAATCTTTACCAGGGTGGTTTAGGTTTAAATGATGTGGAGTATTATTCCGATAAAGATAAAAGATCAATTGAGATTTGCACAGAATATGTTGCTCATATTTCAAGAATGCTTGTGCTTGCAGATGAGGCTAAAGATGAAGCTTTAAGAAATGCATCATCAATAATGACTCTTGAAACAAGGCTTGCAAAACATTCAATGACAAGAGTTGAAAGACGTGATCCTCAAAAAACATACAATAAAAAAACTTTTATTGAGCTTCAAGATATTTCAAAAGACTATAATTGGGATAAATATTTCAAAAATATTGATGTTTCTGATTCCGGTGATATTATTGTTCGTCAACCAGAATTTTTTATTGAGATAAGTAAAATGATGACTGATGTACCAATTAATGATTGGAAAGCTTATCTAAAATGGAATCTTATTAACAAAAGTGCAAGTTATTTAAGCTCTGAATTTGTTAATACTGATTTTAATTTCTACGGAACATTTTTATCCGGACAAAAAACAATTAAACCTCGTTGGAAAAGAGTTCTTAGCGCAACAAGCGAATCACTTGGAGAACCAATTGGAAAATTGTTTGTCCAAAAACATTTTCCACCGGAAGCAAAAGAAAGGATGGAAGATTTAGTTGCTAATTTGAGATCTTCTTTAGCAAATCGAATCAGAGAAACCGAATGGATGAGCAAAGCTACAAAAGCTAAAGCTCTGGAAAAACTAGCAGCGATGACTGTAAAAATCGGTTATCCCGATCAATGGAGGGATTATTCTTCTCTTAATATTGTGCCCGGCTCGTTTATTACAAACATCAGAAATTCGAATTATTTTGAGTTTAAAAGAAATATTGCTAAAATAGGTAAGCCGGTTGACAGAGAAGAGTGGATTATGCCACCTCAAACAGTTAATGCAGGTTATATTCCGACGTATAACGAAATTGTTTTTCCTGCCGGAATACTTCAACCGCCATTCTTTTTTCTTGATGGAGATAATGCAGTAAATTATGGCGCTATCGGTGTTGTTATCGGGCATGAGATGACACATGGATTTGATGATCAAGGTCAAAAATATGATAAAGAAGGTAATCTTTCTAATTGGTGGACTGATGAAGATGCTGCAAATTTTAAAGAAAGAACTGCAATTTTAGCCAAACATTTCGACAATTTCAAAGTTCTAGATTCTCTTCATGTAAATGGTAATTTAACCCTTGGTGAAAATATTGCTGATTTGGGTGGATTGAATATTTCGTATGATGCCTTAATTAACACACTTGCAGGAAAAGAAGTTGAAGATATTGACGGATTTTCTCAAATTCAAAGATTCTTTATTTCATATGCACAGTTGTGGAGAGTAAATACAAGAGATCAGGAATTAATGCGTCGCCTAAAAGAAGATGTTCATTCACCCGGAATTGCACGTGTAAATGGAGCAATTGTAAATATGCCATATTTCTATGAAGCATTTGATATTGACTCAAGTAACTTGCTTTTTCTTGAGGAAGAAAAACGAGCTAAGATTTGGTAAAATTCTCAGATTATAATTTATTTTCCAAGATTTTATTTTTTAAATCATAAAAAATAAAATCTTGGAATAATGACCGAAAGTAATCCATCCGGTTATACCAATTGAATTTCTAAATTGCTGATAAATATTTTGAAATATTTTTTTCTTTGTCAAGGTAAATATTCTTTGCATCCGTACGGACGGAAATAATATTTAACGTAGAAAAAGGAAAAAAGAAACGAAATATATCGGTAATTTGGATGTTCAGTTGGTATTACTTCATCATTTCAATATTTCTTAGATTTAATTCTATATCTCTTTAATAATTCTTTGCAAAACATCGTCTATATTTTCCATCTCTGTCAAAAGTTTAAATTGAGTTTTGCATCTGTCAAGATTATGATTTTCCCTCTTAGTTTTAAAATATACATCTCCATCCAAAAAATCAGTTAAAAATCTCAAACCTATCATAAAAGTCATAAGCTTTCCGCCAAAAACCAAATAATCAATTTCGGTTTTAGTCAGAGAATCTTTTAGCTGCGACAAATATCCTTTTGCCATTGCTTTAAAAATTTCTAATCTTAAAATTACTTTTGACAAGTTTTTTTCGTCCTCTTCAGCAGGACTAGTAAAAGTTCTGACCATATCACCAAAATCAAAAAGAATTGTACCCGGCATAATTGTATCCAAATCAATAACGCTGATTCCTTTCATCGTATTTTTATCGAGGAGCACATTATTGATTTTTGTATCGTTATGAGTTACACGGATTGGTATCTGATTTGATTCGAGCAATTCTTTTAATTTATTGTTGAGGTATTCATGAGATTTTACAAATTTGATTTCCTCTGACGCAAATTGATTACGGTTTTTTGTGTTTTTTTCCAGCACTCTGTAAAATGATTTCATCCTCATTTCCAGATTATGAAAATCTTTAATTGTCGAAAAAAAATCATCAGGCTTAAGGTCGATAATTTTATTTTGAAAATACCCGAAAGCTTTGGCTGCTTCAAAAGCTGTTTCTGGGTTTTCAGCTACCTCGATAGAGGTACTACCTGGAATAAAATTCATCAATCGCCAAAAATTACCTTCTTTATCTTTAAAATGATTATCACCGTTTTTACAAAAAATAATTCCAGGTTCTATAAATTTTTTTATTGTCGGATTTTCTTTTTGCTTTTTATTGAAATGCTCTAAAGCCTTGATAATATTTTTATTCAGATTATCAACATTTTTAAATATTTTGTGATTTATTTTTTGTAAAATATATTTTTCAGAAGTTGTTGAAATCAAAAATGTGTCGTTTATATGACCATTGCCATGAGATTTTGAACTAACAAATTCTCCATTAATTAAAAAATTATTAATTATTTCTACCAGTTTATGTTGTTGCATTATTACAATTATTTTTAATAAAGCCTTTCGGGATATTTTCCAAGCTCAATCAACTTTTTCAATTTTTTAACTGCTAACTGTCTGTCTTCCTTATAAGTAATTCCGAACCAATCAGCATTTGTGTTTATCATTTTTGTTGAAGCCAGATTATTTTTTGTAAGATTATTGACAACCTCAGGAATTAAAAATTCCACGTTTGATTTATCTGAATTTTTTTCTAAAAATGTTATAAAATCCTGTTTCAAGAAATTAAAAAATGCAGGTGTAAAGCCCCAGAAATTCATTGAAATAATTTCATTTCCCGTTAAGGAATTCCAATTATTCAACTTACTAATATAACCAATTTCAGAATTCTCTATTTCAATATTTGTTATTTCTTTTATATCAATAAGATAATCATCTTTATCAACTTTACAAACTCCCCTTGATACACTTCCATTCTCCGAAAGGACTTTATTTAATTTATAGCCGGCCATGCAATATTCATTAGAATATACAGAATCTATGTTTGATAAATAATCAGCTACATTTTTAAAAGATTCATAACCATAAAAGTCATCAGCATTAATAACAGAAAAGGGTTCGTTAATTTTTAAATCAGCCATAAGAACTGCATGTGCAGTTCCCCATGGTTTTTGTCTATTTGAGCTAATTTTATACTCACCAGGAATATTAGAAATTTTCTGAACAACATATTCAGTTTTAATTTTACCGGATAATTTCTTTTCAAATATTTCTATAAAATTCTTTTTTATTTTTTCATTAATAATAAAAACCACTTTCCCATAACCGGCTTTTATTGCATCATAAATAGAGTAATCAATAATTGTTTCACCATTGGGGCCAATTCCGTCCATTTGTTTTATTCCGCCATATCTGCTTCCAAGGCCTGCAGCTAAAATTAGTAATGTTGGTTTCATTTTATTTATTTTCTTGTATTTAAAAAAATCACAAATCTAAATTATTTTTTCCATGATTTTAATTTGTACCCTTTTACAGCAAAAAACAAAATAAATAAATAACATGGAATCATAACCCAATATGCAAATTGTGAGTTATAAATATCCGCTAGTTTACCCCAGGCTAATGGAAGAATAGCTCCTCCGGCAATAGCCATGATCAATAAGGCTGAACCGGTTTTAATAAATCTTCCAAGATTATGTAATGCCAGTGGCCAAATCGCTGGCCATACCAAAGCATTAGCTAATCCAAGTAATGCAATTAAAGATACAGAAATCATTGGTGGAGTATATATTGCGGCAAGAGAAAAGATAATTCCTAATACTGCAGATGCTATTAAAGCTGTCCGTTGGCTAATGAATTTTGGAATAAGGAAAATCCCAAGTATATAACCAATTATCATAGCTCCAAGAGTTAATGATGTGAATATTTTGGCAGTACTTATTGGAATCCCAAGTGAGATACCATAACGTATTATCGTGTCTCCTGCAATTACTTCAACCCCAACATAAAGAAACAAAGCAAGTACACCGAGAATTAAATGTGGGAATTGAAAAATATTTGATTTTGCTGATATAGCTTCATCTATCGATTTTTCATCTTCATCATCAATTTCCGGCAATGGAGAAAAACGTATCATCAAACCAAGAACAACAAGTATTATAGTCATTACAATGTAAGGAATAATTACTCTTGCAGCAAGACTATCAAGTGCTGCGGTTTTTGCTGTATCGGACATTGTTTTCAAACTTTCAACAAAGACATCACCATCACTCAAAATAAAATATGCAAGAATTAAAGGTGCAATTGCTCCGGCAACTTTATTACAAATCCCCATTATACTTATTCTTTTTGCTGCAGATTCTATAGGCCCGATAATAGTAATATATGGGTTAGATGCTGTTTGAAGAACTGCAAGTCCGGTTCCCATAATAAATAAACCTACTAAAAACATAAAATAAGTACGAGACATCGCGGCAGGAATAAACAAAAGAGTTCCAACAGCCATTACAAGTAATCCTACCATCATACCATTTTTAAAACCGGTTTTCTTTAATACCCATGAAGAAGGCAAAGCCATAACGGTATATGAGATATAAAAAGCAAATGTCACAAACAAAGCCTGAAAAGTTGTGAGTTCACATGCAATTTGTAAATAAGGAATTAAAATTCCGTTTAGCCATGTGACAAATCCGAAGATAAAAAATAATATTCCGATTATTGTTATTGATAAAACGTATTCTTTACGATTTAATTTTTTAGTTTTTTTATTCTTTTCTGGCATAATTAACTTGTTTATTCTCTATATTTTATTAATCATTGAAACGATTTTTTTTATCATTTCTTTATCAGTAATCGACCATTCAAAATCTGCATTTTGACTTGAAGAATCCAAAAATACCTTTTTGTTTTGGTAATTCATTAAACTGTGTACTTTTTTTCTGCCTGAAAGGTGGAAATTTTTTGCGCCGGTTTTTTTTGCTAACTCAATAAAATTATCAACATTTATTCCTGATCCCGGCATTATTTCAATTTTGTTATTTGCTTTGGTAATCAGCTTGTTAATTAATGGAGCTCCCTGAATTGCTTTATTCTTTTGACCAGAAGTAAGTAGTCTGTCGATTTTTAATTCAATAAGTTGATCAAGAACTTTAAATGGATCAGCACACATATCAAATGCACGGTGAAAAGTAACTCCCATTGGTCTTGCAAGATTAATAAGTTCTTCGGTTCTTTTCATATCCACAAAACCATTTTTGTCGAGGATGCCAATCACTACACCATCAGCTTTAAGTTTTTTTGCCATTATGATATCTGCTTTCATCAATTCAAATTCAATATCATTATAAAAGAAATCACCACCTCTGGGTCTAATAAGAATATAAAGATCTATTTTGAGATATTTTCTTGCCAAAAGAATTGTCCCAGAACTTGGGGTTGTTCCTCCTTCAATAATATTATCGCAAAGTTCAATTCTTTTTGCACCTCCTTGTTCTGCTGCAATTGCAGAATCTAGAGATGTTGCACAAACTTCAATTACAATTTTATTATTAGCGACCATTTATTTTGTGTTTGATTTGTTTAAAGCAATGATGGTTTTAAAAAGGCTATCAGCAATTATTTTATGTGCTTTTTCATTTGGATGAATACCATCTAAAAGAAGATCACAAACCTTAACTTTATAGTTTGATTCTGAATTTTCAAAAATATTATAAATATCTACGAGAGTAATTCCTTGTTCTTTGGCGACATCTCTGACAACTTGAGCAAATTTCCCAACATAGAAATTTAAACTTTTTGGATCATTAATATTAAAAGGTTCATGCCCACAAATTAATTTTAATTCATCAGTCCATCTGAGAGGATTTGGAGTCATTAAAATGATCTTGATATTTTTCTCTTTAAGAGTATTAATAAAATATTCAAGGTTTTCGCGATATCTGGAGATAGGAATAAAAGGTTTTGTATTTCCTCCAAAATTATCAACATAACTATCATTAATTCCAAATTGAATAATTACCAGATCTGGTTCATGCCCAAGAACATCTTCATTAAAACGGAGCAGGGCATCTTCAGTAGTATTACCGGAAATCCCTGAATTAATAATTTCAATATTTAAACCAGAATCAGCGAAAAGAAAAGAAAGGTTTTTTGAATAAACATTCTCAACAATATATTCATCTGATGTAGTTGAGTCTCCAAAAGCTACTATTTTTTTTATTTCATTGTCCATGTTATTACATGAGTTTAAAATAATCATCAATAAAGAAATAATCAGTAAAAAATGATTTTTCATGATCAAAGATTTATAAACCTTGTTTATTATTAGTGTATTTTGTGATTAATACTTTGCGTAGATTTCTGTACATTTCAATTGTTTCTAGCATGCATTTATCTGTGTATTCAGTTAGAAACTGATTTGCTTTTTTTGGTTTCTTTTTAAAAAGTTCAACAGCTTTTTTTTCAACTTCAGCTTGTTGATCAAAAAAACTTTTTTCTAAAGGATCTCTATATTTTTTGAGATCTTTATCAGCCTCCTGCCATTTCAAATACATTAAATTATCAACAAAATCTATAAGCCATCTTGCTGAATTTTCACTAAAATTTTCAGGGTCATAAGTTTTATAAATTTCATTAATATTTTGAACTCCAGCATAAATTGGCACATAAGTGCTAACATATTGATTGTCTACATAAAACCAATAAACACCACCGATGGGATCGGGCAACCAGCTTCTTAGCTGAGATACCATGCCATAACCACCTCTTGAAACCATTCTGCGATAAGTTATATCTAATAATTTTCTCATTTCCTTTGTTGGAAAAGGAGTTGCCAGAGGGCTCTTTTCCATTTTTCCATCTTTTCCGGGGATTTGCCAGTTTTTATCAAGAGTCATATCATAAATTGTTCCCTTAAAAACTGATCTTTGAAATGCTATTATATCCTGAACAGAAACTTTTTTTTCCGGTTTTATTGAAAAAGGAAAGAATGAAACTGACTCCAGATACTGAGTGTAAGGGACATTCCCATCAAATGGACTTTTGGATGTTTTGTCGGGGAGGTTTTCAAAGTTTGGAGCGAATGTTTCGAGGAATAACCAAAATCTGCTAATTGCCCATTCTCTTGCAATTGGTGAGTATACTTCCTGCCAGATAAATGGGTTTCCACTATTTGGATTATACCATCCATAATCAATTGCAACTTGTTTATAATTTTCTGAAGCCATAAACTCATCAGCTTTGCTTAAGTCGATCTGTTTAATAATACTCCAGTTTGGAACAATAGCAATATGATCATCAGGTACTCTTTGAGCTGCCCAGATAGCTCCTGCTTTTCCACTTTCGGGATTCCAGTCAGGGCCAATGCTGAATACTTCAAGTACCCAAGCTTCGTTAGGGTCGGCAATACATAATGCTTCTGAATTTGGTCCACATGAAGGCAGGAATCCATATTTGTCAACCAGAAAAGTGATTAGTTTTATTGCTTCTCTTGCAGTTTTGCATCTTTGTAAAGCAAATGCCTGAGCTTGCTCAATAGTCATTATTTGTTTACCATTTTCCCGGCTAACACATAATTCTTTTTTCTGGCTCATTGTACTTTCACCAATTGCAAGTTGAAATTCATTCATGTGTGAATATCCTGAATGAAAATAGGTGTAAGTTTTTTCAACCTGAGGAATATAGCCAATAATTTCACCATACTCATAAAGTGGTTTTTCAACATCCTGAAGTCCGAAATAAACCGGAGCCATTTCACCTGCCTTAAAAGTTTTTCCATGTACAACATGAACTCTGCACTCTGGTGCAGCTCCTGTATGTGATGTGATTACCGAACCATCTATGGTTGCTTTTTTGCCAGCAACAATATCAGTGCAAGCATAATTATTACTAAAAATTGTTAATCCTAATATAATTGAAATTACAACTTTTTGGATGAGAGATATTTTCATGATTTAATGTTTTTATCAATATTTAGATTATCTGATAATTTTTAAATTCAGCCATTTTTCAAGAGATTTATATATTTTCTCCTTTTCTTCACCGTAAAAACTTTTGATTCGTGTTCGGTGAGAACCTCCTTTTTTCACCATTTTTATCATATTTTTTCTTCCCGTAAGGTCAACTGAAGTTGATGACCATGGATCAGTTTCGCCATAAATAAAAATCATGTTTTGAGCCTCATGCCTGATAAAAGCATCCACTTTTTTCATTAGCTCAGGATTAAAGGTGCATATTGTATTCTCAGGGCAAGTGAAATAGAAATCAGGTTTTTTTAATGCGGTTATTAAACCCGGAAAATTCGTTGTGTCATATCCATAAAAACCAATCTCAGTCATAGCTTGGTAAAAAAATGGTAGAAGTCTGGAAACTCCTTCTTCAGAAATCCAATCAATTCCGGCAATTTTGTCAAGATGATTTATCATTTTTTTTGCTGATAAATCAGTAGGAATAGAATTGCAATTAAAAATTCCCCATTGCCAAAACGCAAAAGGATATTCAAGAACAGTTAATTCAAATGCTGCCTCCAGGCCCATTGAATAGTGTAGATTTTTTTTATGTGCCAGTTTTTTAAATTTAGGTAGATATTTTTTCTTGCCCTTAAGCATAGTTTTCTGATAGTTGTAAATTTTTGCTCTACAGGCTGAATCACCAACATTTTCCAAAAAAGTATAAGCTCTGGGGTCTTCTGAAGCAAAATTTAATGGAGCAACATAAGGAACGCTTGCATCAACATCATCCGGGAAGAAATATCTGTGATACATACAAGTTTGTCCTCCTTTACTTATTCCGGTACTTACCCATTTTCCTTTGTAGATTTTTTTTAGCAGTTCAATAACATTGTGATGATCATTTGCTGCTTGTTCTACTGTTAAATATTGCCAGTCGAGCGAATCAGGTACTGATTCTCCGAAAAATCTGTGTTCAACACAAATTTCATTTGCATCAATAATATTAGTCAGTTCATTTTGATAAGCCGGGTTTTTCGCATAAGATGCTGAATATCCCTCTGTGATAAAAACAACAGGTTTTGATAAATCATTAAACGACAAAAACACTCTTTGAGTAAAATTTCCTGCATCTAGATTATTATGATCTAATGGTTGTGTGATTTTTATCTGATACTTTTCTTTGCAAACCGAAGTGTGCTCTAATGCAATTATATTATCTTTAGAAATAGATTTAAGTTTTTTCAAAAGAAAAAGTTCTTCAGTGTTTTGACTAAAAGAATAAACTGTGATTAACAAAAAGCAAAGTATCAGGCTGATATTTATCGTTTTTTTCATTTATTTTCTTTGTTTATTAACATTAATATCTCTGAGATTAAATTAACATTTTAGCTAATTATCTGAAAATAAATCCTTTTATTAATGGATCTTCAGGGTCGAAATAAAAAGTGTTTTTGCCAGTAATATAAGCATTTCCACTTACTTCGGGAATTATTGCGTTGAAGCCACCAAATTTAGTTTCTTTAACAACTTTTACGTCAAAGCAAGTTCCAAGAATACTTTCAATTGTTATTGATTGATCTATTTTTATTTCATTTCTGGAAAAATGTATAGCTGCTCTTGCACTTACTCCTGTTCCGGTTGGACTTCTATCAAGTTCACCTTCTGCAAAAATACAAACATTTCTGCTGTGATTTTTAGGGTTTTTAGCTTTACTGATAAAGATTGTTCCGTATAAAAAACTTAGATCCTTTTCAAAAGGATGTTTAATTTCAATGTTTTTCATTACAGCATTTTTGATCTTTTTTCCGTACTCGATAATCTTGTTATGATTATTTTCGCTAAGATCAAGATTGATTTCGTCAGCATTAACATAAGCATAAAAAGCTCCACCAAATGCAATATCAAATTTTACTGACCCGATATCTTCAACTTCAATTTGTAAATCTTTTTTGTAAACAAATGAAGGTACATTTTGAAATGACACTGAAGTTACTTTATTGTTTGTGATTTTTGCGAAGGCAGTAACCTGGCCGGCAGGTGTGTCAATTTTTATTAGCGGATTCTTTATATATTTTTTAATAAATCCAGTTTGAAATGCAATTTTCGTTAAAGCAATTATTGCATGTCCGCACATTGTACTATATCCTTCGTTATGTAAAAAGAAGGTTCCAAAATCACTATCTTTTCTTAGCGGTTCTGTAATTATTGCACCATACATATCTGCATGACCCCGAGGTTCGAAAATTGTCCCGGTTCTTATGAAATCAAAGTTTTCTTTAAAATACTTTCTCTTTTCGAGAATTGTTTGCCCTTTTATTTCAGGCAAACCATCAATATAAATACGTAGCGGTTCCCCGGCAGTATGTGCTTCAATTGTTTTTATCTTTAACCAATCTTCAGGTGCTTTCCAATTTGAATTCATAGGTAAATATTTTATCCCGCAAAATAAAAAAACCTGCCTAATTTATTAAGGCAGGTTTATATTTTTTATTAACAATGTAATTCTTTTTATGCAACACATAACTCTTGAACAACTTGAGTTTTTTCTATTTGTGTTAAAATACATAATTGATTTTGAAGAGAGTTTTTTGCTCTTGTTAATTGTGACTTAGAGGTATTAGAAGATATATTCAATTTCTTTCCAATTTCTTTATGAGAATATCCCTGAATTGCATTAAGATTAAAAACAGTACGGTATCCTTTTGGAAGATCATTAATTAACTGAAGTATTTCTTTTTGAGAAATTTCATCAATCGCACTATTATACATTAAACCTGTCAATCTGTTTGATTCAAAATCAACATCTTTAAAATAAGGGTATTTTCTTTTGTAAAAATTAATAGAGGTGTTGATAATTATTCTTCTCATCCAGCCTTCGAAAGAGCCTTCATTTCTAAAATCCTTTAGCTTAGTAAAAATTTTAATAAACCCTTCTTGTAGAATATCATCTGCATCCATTTTGTTTCTGGCAAAACGTAAACAAATGGAATGCATGCCCGGTGAATATTTTTTGTATAACATTCGTTGAGCTTTTGGATTATTCTCAATACATTCAGATAAGTTTTTACTTGAATAAGACATATATATTATATTTTTTTAATAAAATGTCGCCTTACAAATCATTTATCCAAATTACCAAACCAAAATACTAATTAAAAATTTACAAATAAAAAAAATCAAGTAAGGCGACTAATTTTATTTCTGGCAATATTATTTATATTTAACTGATTATTAAGAATAATCTGCTCTACTTCACCTCTACAAAACTATCGTTTTTAAAATTATGAAGTTATTTTAACTCTACAAACAATATTTATTACTCTTGAATATCAGGTGTTATGGGTTTTACACAATACTTCAAATCATTATTAATGAAAATTGTTTTTCTTCAAATGAATTTTTACTGACAGAAGTGAAGTTGATGAGGAATTGGGATTAAAGTTTATGAAGAAAATCAGAAAGACTTGAATTCGAATCAATATTCAATTTTTTTCTCAATCGATATCTGCTCATTTCAACAGCTTTTGTTGAAATATTGTTCAATGAAGCAATTTCTTTGGAGGATAAATTTAATCGAAGCAGAGCTGTAAGATGTTTTTCGTTTTTTGTGAGATTAGGATATTTTTCATAAAGTTTATTAAAAAAGTCTCTGTTAACTTTATTAACATCATTTTGAAACTCTTCTAATTCACGGTTTACTCTAAGATTTTGATTTATTTTAAAATTAAGATCTTTTATCAAATTAGAGTCTTCTTTTTCACTTTTGATTTTAATGTTTTTTATATCGGATTTAATTGATTGAATAAATTCGTTTTTATGACCGATATGTAAAGCGAAATTTATTAGCTCATTATTTTTATTATTTATTGTGGTACTCATTAATGATTTTTGAGCTTCATGAATTTGTTTATTTTTTTCTAAAAGTTCTTTATTTTTTTTTGTCTTATTTTTTTGACGTATAAAAGTAAGT
>Ga0222636_1000161_pt1 | contig 39188 bp, 27 predicted proteins | sample AntAcemetagen141_FD_179811 | JGI IMG/M metagenome (GOLD analysis project Ga0222636, IMG submission 179811) | Saline water microbial communities from Ace Lake, Antarctica - #141 | ecosystem: Environmental > Aquatic > Non-marine Saline and Alkaline > Saline | place: Antarctica: Ace Lake...
TGATGGAATCTCCCTTCTTCTCTGACGCGCGAAATCTTGAAGCCGGGGAGGATGAATCCGGGCTCTTCCGATTCACCTTCACGGTCTTGCTGCAACGCTGGGAGGACGGATGAACCGGCGAGAGATAGTATTGTTAAGTATCGGAGTCGTTCTCTTTCTGTCCGTGCTCTTCGGTTTTTATCTCCCTCGGGTGGATGATTTGAAGGAACTCAATGTGGCTATCTCGCGGGATAGAGAAGAGATCGATCGGTTGGAGCGGCTTATACCGGCCTGCCCGCTTGAAGGCGGGCGGCTGTCGGAACTGATCGCGGAAGATGAAGGTCTCCGGGCTTTGATGGATCGGGACTACGATATTACACTGGCCACCGGGGAACTGGTCCGGATCTGCCGGCTTACCGACGGGATTAACATAGATTCAATAACCGAGGTTGGTGAAGCGGTACCTGAAATAGAAGGGCTCCGAAAATGGCTGATAAAACTGAAACTTCGCGCTTCATTTTATGATTTTGCCCGTCTGCTGCATGAACTCAATGACTCCAGGATGCCTCTGGCGGTAGAGAATTTTGCCATCACCAACGAGGAGAATCGATCACCCATCTCCCGGATCGAACTGAATGTAGCCGCCTGCGTCTTCGGGAAAGAGGTGATGAGGGAAGAAGTACCTTTAAAAGAAGTGCCTAAAGTGCCTTAAGTGCCTAAAGTTGAAAGTTATTGCTTAGCTTGGTTTTACCGGGGTTTCCCGGGTAGCCAGTCGAAAGCGACAATTTTAGGCACTTTTCCGCCAGAGGCGGATCAGCCTCTGGCTGAAGCGCATTTCAAACTTTAGGCACTTATAACTTCTTTCAGGCATGTGAGGAGAGGAAATTAACATGTTTTCTCATTCCAAAAAACTAAAAAATAACAAATATTCACAGCGCAAAAGTTCAAAACTATTTTTTCTGAAGGAAAAAAATAATGAATAAGAAGAAGAAAGAGATAACCCTCCTGATCGTGCTGATTCCGGTCATGGTCTTCTTCATATTCCAGGCCGTAACGGGAAGCAAGAAGAAAGACCGTCCAGTTAGAGATCCCGGAGTAGTTTCAGGCTCTGAGGAGAGTGCCATACAGTCGCCTTCAGCGATGCCCGACTCGACATCTGACCAGTCGGATCTGTTTTTGCGCCCCCTCTCCGAACCCGGACCGGAAGAATTAGCCCGGAAAGAGATCTCCCGGGACGCGTTGGCCGAGAAGTCCTGGTCGCGCGATCCGTTTCTTCCGGTTGTCAAAAAGGTCAAGAAGGATCCCATGGCGGATATCAGACTACAGGGAATCGTCTGGCATTCTACCGGTGCCACCGCGATAATCGGAGGAAAGATCTATCGGGTCGGAGATGCCTTCCGGGGGATTACGGTGAAAGAGATCACCCGTGATACCGTTCTGCTGGAGAAAGCCGGGCGTGAGATTATTCTGAAGATGAGTGATGGCCGGTGATAGGGGAAGGGACAGTGATCGGTAATCGGTACGGAAAGGATGGTAATCGGTTATTGGTTATCAGTAATCGGTACGCCTTCGACGGGCATGCTCACAGCCCACCACCGACCCTGTGTCGGTGGAGGCATGATTGGAAACCAGACACCGTGCCCCCCCACACACACCAGCCCACCACCGACCTTGTGTCGGTGGAGGCATGATTGGAAACCAGGCCCCGTGCCCCCCACACACCCCAGCCCCCCACCGACCCTGTGTCGGTGGGGGCATGATTGGAAACCAGACCCCGTGCCCACCCACACACCCCAGCCCACCACCGACCCTGTGTCGGTGGGGGCGATTTGGGGGATGGAGGTTAAGTCTGGTTTTCAATCCTTTATCCACCGACGCAGGGTCGGTGGGGGTATAACTGGAAACCATATCCCGCGCGTCATATACCCCAGCCCACCACCGACCCTGTGTCGGTGGAGGCATGATTGGAAACCAGACCCCGTGCTCACCACATACCCCAGCCCACCACCGACCCTGTGTCGGTGGAGGCATGATTGGAAACCAGACATCGTGCCCCCCCACACACACCAGCCCACCACCGACCCTGTGTCGGTGGAGGCATGATTGGAAACCAGACATCGTGCCCCCCCACATACCCCAGCCCACCACCGACCTTGTGTCGGTGGAGGCATGATTGGAAACCAGGCCCCGTGCCCCCCACACACCCCAGCCCCCCACCGACCCTGTGTCGGTGGGGGCGATTTGGGGGATGGAGGTTAAGTCTGGTTTTCAATCCTTTATCCACCGACGCAGGGTCGGTGGGGGTATAACTGGAAACCATATCCCGCGCGTCATATGCCCCAGCCCACCACCGACCTTGTGTCGGTGGAGGCATGATTGGAAACCAGGCCCCGTGTCCCCCACACACCCCAGCCCACCACCGACCCTGTGTCGGTGGAGGCATGATTGGAAACCAGACCCCGTGCTTACCACATACCCCAGCCCACCACCGACCCTGTGTCGGTGGGGGCGATTTGGGGGATGGAGGTTAAGTCTGGTTTTCAATCCTTTATCCACCGACGCAGGGTCGGTGGGGGTATAACTGGAAACCATATCCCGCGCGTCATATGCCCCAGCCCACCACCGACCTTGTGTCGGTGGAGGCATGATTGGAAACCAATCACCGCGCACCACACACACCAGCTCCCCACCGACCCTGTGTCGGTGGAGGCATGACTGAAAACCAATCACCGCGCACCACACACACCAGCCCCCCACCGACCTTGTGTCGGTGGAGGCATGACTGATTGCCAAACACGTCATTTTTACACCAAAGGTAACCTCAGACCTTGTTTCGGTATGGGCATATCTGATATATTAACTCCATGAAGTCAGTAGATCCCAAACCAATCTATACTCCTGCGAACTGCAATCCCTCTTACCGGCTTACCTGGTCACTAACACTCTTCTGGCGAGAGCCGATTGCCTCTACCGATTGGCTCATTGATCTGAAAGCCTCAACCGAAAGTGATGGAGTTAGGATCCTGAAACATCGAACAACCCAAACTCGGGTAAGCCAATTTTTCATTAGTACCAAACCGGAAGTCTCCCCCCAAAATATAATTCGCTCCGTAAAAGGACGTCTCCAACACAAAATCCGCAAAGTAATCCCAAAAGCTTTCCAGCGGAATTATTATCTGCACAGTATCGGAGCAGCCAAACGAGAATTGGTAGAACATTATGTGGCCCACCAGCTCGATCATCATCGGATGGCTGACCAGAAAGTCCAGGCAAGACTGGCCCGGTATCAGATTAATAATTCCGGTGTTGACCTTTCTCAATCTGTAAACAGCGCCCACGGGAAATATATCTATAATCTCCATCTGGTTATGGTCAATGTCGAGAGGTGGGTGGAGATACGGGATGAGATCCTGGGGAAATTAAAGAATATGATCATAGCTGTAGCACAGAAAAATAATTACCGTCTCTCCGCCGCCGGTATCTTTCCCGATCATATTCATGTAACCCTGGGATGTTCCATTAATACATCCCCCCGGGAGGTTGCTCTTGGTTATCTGAATAACCTGGCCTATGCCTGGGGTATGAAACCGATTTATCAGGCCAGCTATTATGTTGGGACATTCGGAGAATATGATACCGGAGTAATCGGATGATCAGTCATGCCTCCACCGACACAGGGTCGGTGGTGGGCTGATGTGGGTGGGGGTGCGCGGTGATTGGTTGTCAGTCATGCCTCCACCGACACAGGGTTGGTGGTGGGCTGGTGTGTGTGGTGAGCGGTGATTGGTTATCAGTCATGCCTCCACCGACACAGGGTTGGTGGTGGGCTGGTGTGGGTGGTGCGTGGTGATTGGTTATCAGTCATGCCTCCACCGACACAGGGTTGGTGGTGGGCTGTGGGCATGCCAGCCGGCGGCGATAACTTATTTTCGCAGCCCGGCAACTATACGGAGTATATCATGGGCGGCAAATGGTTTTCTCAGAACTGTAAAAGGAGCGAACTCCATGGCCTGCTCCATCATCGTCGAGTCTCCGAAGGCGGTAATCAGTACTATCATTATCGGGAGTTCACGCTCACGGAGCGTTCTGAGGAGTTCGGGGCCGGTTATCTTCGGGAGGTTGAGATCCAGGAGAAGAAGGTCTGGAATGCTCTGTTCGATCAACTCCAGTCCCTTCCGTCCGTCTGCGGCTACCCGGACAGTGTAGCCATTCTCCTCAAGGATCCTGCGGCAGATTGAGCAGATGTTCTCATCATCGTCGACGATCAGAATGGTCTGGATCCGGACTTCTCCCGGGGGGAGATATTTTTTTATGGCCGCCGCCAGGACCGCCTGTTTGACAGGTTTGGATATGTAGTCGTCCATCCCGGCATTCAGGCATCGTTCCCGGTCTCCGTGCAGGGCATGGGCGGTCATGGCGATAATGGGGATATGGGCAGTGGACAGTAGGGAGTGGGGAGTGGTTGGCTTTCGACTGGGTGCCTGAGCTCCTGATTTCTTGATCTCCTGAGCTGCTTCGTACTCCCGAATTTTCCGGGTAGCTTCGAAACCGTCCATCTCGGGCATCTGGCAGTCCATCAGTACCAGTTCATAAGGAATTAGTTCGAGGGCCTGAAGAGCTTTTTTGCCGTTGGTGACGATATCAGCGTGGTAGCCGAGTTTCTCGATCATCTTGAGGGCAACCATCTGGTTGACCGGGTTATCTTCCGCCAGAAGAATCCGGGCCGGCCCGGCTGACTTTTTAACCATCCTGGCCTCCATGGCGGGAAAAGTCGTTTTTTGCCGGATGTCGGCTTCGGTGACTGCCTGACCCAGAGCAGCGGCCAGACGTTCAAAGAGCCGGGAAGGTCGGATTGGTTTGGTCAGGTGAGCGGCAAATCCGATCTCTTTCAGGCGTTTACTGTTGCTTCGCCAGGTATCGGAGCTGAGCATGACCAGGATCGTAGTATCCCGGAGTATCGGGTCGTCCTTGATCGCCCGCCCCAGGGCCTCTCCGTCCATTCCGGGCATCATCATATCTAAAAGGGCCAGGTGGAATGGGTCTCCAGCCGCGTTTGCTTCCCTGAGCAACTGAATAGCCTCCTCCCCCCCGGCGGCGGTGGAGACACGGGCAGACCGCTTGATCAGGTAGGTGCTGACTATTGTTCGGTTGGTATGATTATCATCGACGACCAGGATGCGTTTTCCCTCCAGGTTGACCGTAATTATCCGTGGCTGCTTTCTCCGCTCGGGTCGCTCTTCGAAGACAGCCGTGAACCAGAAGGTTGATCCCCTGCCTTCCTCGCTTTTTAGCCCGATCTCTCCCCCCATCATCCCGACCAGTTGTTGGGCAATGGCCAATCCCAGGCCGGTCCCTCCGTATTTGCGAGTGGTAGAGGCGTCAATCTGGGAAAAAGATTTGAAGAGGCGGACCTGTTTGTTTTTTGGGATTCCGATTCCGGTATCGGTGACGGAGAAAAGGATAGTTGACAGTTGACGGTTGACGGTTGACGGGGGAGGGGATGATGGTTGACGGTTGACGGTTGACGGTTGACGGTCAACCCGAATAGCGATCTCTCCGTTCTCGGTGAACTTGATCGCGTTGTTGATCAGGTTGATCAGGATCTGTCGGAGGCGTCCGGGGTCACCCCGGAGTATGTATGGCAGATCATCCGATATCAGACAGGTCAGTTCGTTCCCTCTTTGGCGAGCGAGTAACGCCAGAATCTCAGCCGTTTCTTCTATTACTGGTCGGAGTTCAAAGTCGATCATCTCCAATTCCAGCTTGCCGGCCTCAATTTTGGAGAAGTCGAGAACATCATTTATGATCTGGAGAAGGGCATCCGCGCTGGAATTGATCATTCCGGCAAACTCCCGCTGTTCGTCTGTTAGTTCGCTATCCAGCAACAACTCGGTCATCCCGATGACACCGTTCATGGGGGTCCGGATTTCGTGAGACATATTGGCCAGGAACTCACTCTTGGCCCGATTTGCGCTATTCGCTTCGATCGCCATCCGGTTGGCCTGTTTGATCGCCTCCTGGAGTTTATTGCTCATGGCAAACGCTTCTTCCTTGGCCTTTTTGAGCACCTCTTCTCCTCGCTTCCGATCGGTGATATCCCGCTGGGTCCCGAGTATCCGCAACGGTTTGCCCTTCTCATCCCGTTCGGAAACTCTCCCGACTGATTGTATCCACTTCCACCCCCCGGTCTTGGTCCGCATCCGGAACTCCGCTTCATAGAAGGGGGTCTTCCCATCCAGATGCCGCTGGAAAAATTTCATCATCTCCGGCAGGTCATCGGGATGAACTAACTTTTGAAATGATTCGGAATTCGTCCCTACCTCTCCTTCTTCATAACCAAGTATCGCGGCATATTGTTTATTGACGATGTTTTCTCCGGTAATAAGATTATTGTCCCACAGCCCGAGGTTGGCTCCGGTCACCGCCAGGTCCAGTCTTTCTTCACTTTCCCGGAACTCCTCTTCCACCCGCTTGCGGGCGGTAATATCCCGATGCGTACCTATTATCCGCAGAGGCTTACCGTCGGCATCACGATGAGAGACCTTCCCGACTGATTGAATCCATTTCCACCCCCCGGTTTTTGCTTTCATCCGGAAGACCGCTTCATATAAGGGTGTCTTTCCGGAGATATGATCATTATATTTACTCATTACCATTGGCCTGTCATCGGGGTGAATTAATTCTGTCCACGCGTTGATTCTCAGATCTATCTCCTCCGTGGTATAGCCAATCATTTTGAACCACTGCCGGTTTCGGGAGCTCTTCCCGGTTACAATATCTTCATCCCACAGACCAAGATTGGTGCCGGTCACGGCCTGTTCCAGTCGCTCCTCGCTCTCCATGAGTTCTTTCTTGATCTTCTCCCGCGCCATGATCTCATCGTTTAAACACTTCCGGGAGTGGATTAATTTGATAATTACCACCAGCATGAAAATTAATAGAAAGGCTATACCGATCAGCCAATAGAGATAGCAGGTAATAATATCTATAATGGTAAGTTCATTATGATGTTGATACGGAGGAATCCTTAATTCCATCAAGCATTCCCGCACCGGCTGATAATTGAGAGGAATGCTCCAGTCATAGTAATGTCCGGTAATGGCGGCTGGGGTGTCGGGCTTAATGCTGAAAAGCGCCTGGGATAGTTCCTTGGCCAGGGAGCGGGGGGTATGATTCAATCGGGCAAAAGGCCATTCCGGGTAGAGGCGGGTACTAAGCAGGAAGGGAAAATCTTTGAAAGTGGTTCTGGCTTCTGCTTGATGAATAACCTGGAAGTCGTCGAGCCTGATCTTTCCTTCCTGGGCCAGTCGTTCCAGGGTATCGGACCTAATCGCCCCGGCGTCAGCCTCTCCATCACGGACCGCGTAGACGACCGCGTCGTGCGTGCCGCCGAAAGAGAGTTCGGAGAAGTCCCGGAAAGGATCGATGCCGTGATTTTTTAACAACCGCCAGGCGACATCCCAGCCCCCGAATGAGTTGCAGTCAACCGCGATAAAGTGCTTGTCCTTCAAGTCGTCGAGGCCGCGAATCCCGTCCCGGTCGGCCCGGCGAAAGATCACGCCGCCAAAGACCGGGTATGGTTTCCCGTTTCTGAGGTTGTTGAGAGTCGCGATCCGCTCAACCCCGAAACGGACCGATGATTCCATGTAAAGGGCGGGATTGGCCAGTAGGAAGTCCACCTTTTGGCCTTCTATCGCGGGGAAGATCTCATCAAATCCGAGGGGGATGATGATGAAAGACGCGTCATCTATCCAGTCAGTAAGATAATGGGCGGTGGGGGTCCATTTCGCGAGGCAATGTGTCGTGCCCCGCTTGGCCAGGACCCCGATCCGGTAGATGCGGCCACCCTCCTCGCCCCCGGCGGGACTTGTCAGGAATAAGCAGATAAATATTGATAAGAAGATTTTAGACAAACCCATTATAACCCCTTTTGCGATGGACGATTGCCCCTTAGTCCAACGTCCCTTGTCTTTTTCGTCCTTTTCACTTCCTGATTTTAAGTTGTCACTTTCTCTGGTTGCACCACCCATACCTCGGCCCCTTTTCTGTCCACTAATTACACTAATTCACACTAATTGCTTCCTCACCGCTCCCTCTTTATGAACTACGAATTACGCCCCCGATTACAACTTCGGGGCGGAGAAATTTCGCGAATTTAAAAACTGTAAACAAACGATCCAAACTTAGCTAATTTTTCTGCCGTCAACCGACAACCAACCTTCGCCAAGGCTTCCGACTTCGCCAAGGCTATGTCGGACAGGTCGGCGGGCATGGCTGTCAACTGACAACCTTCTTTTCCCTCACCCCGCCCGTGGTAGAAGAATCCGGAAGGTTGTTCCCTCGCCCGGTGTACTATCTACATCGATATAGCCGCTGATGCGGGTAATATTTCCATAGACGATGGAGAGTCCAAATCCCGATCCCTCTCCATCCTTCTTGGTGGTAAAGAGCGGTTCAAAGGCATGGGCCATTGTTGCACGGTCCATTCCGTTCCCGGTGTCGCTGACCAGGATCATTATATGCGGTCCCGGCGCCATCCCCGATTCCGGCCCGGGTTGCGGGAGCGGAAGATGGACGACTTCGGTTCGGATGGTCAACTCCCCTCCATCCGGCATGGCATCCCTTGAGTTTATGGCTAGATTCATGAGAACCTGCTCAAGTTCTCCCGGATGAGCCATAACCAGGGTCGACTCAGAGGTAAACTCCTCCTTGATGACGATATTTTTCCTGACTAAACGCCCGAGCATCTGCTTCATATTTGAGATCATGGCGTTACAGTCAACGTTCTTCATCTTTACTTCCTGTTTCCGGCTGAAAGATGAAAGCTGTTTGGTGAGGGTGATGGCTCGGGTGGTCGCTGTAATAACCCCTTGAATATCGGAATACGCCGGAGAGTCTTCCTTTATCTGCATGAGAGCCAATTCGGCGTAACTTGCGATAGCGGTCATTATATTGTTAAAATCATGCGCGATGCCGCCGGCCAGTGCTCCCAGTGAATCCATCTTCTGAAGTTGGCGGACATGTTTCTCCGCCTTAATGGCCAGTTCCCGCTGATGAGCATGTGCCAGGAGGGAGCGGATTGTGGCCGGGAGCCGGCCGAAGTGCTTGGGAGCCTTGAGAACATAGTCATCCAGCCCGGCCTTCATCGCCTCCACGGCCACCTCTTCAGTCCCGGTGCCGGTAAACATGATTACCGGGCAGTCGGGATACCTTTCCTTTATCGCCATCAGATTCTTAAGCCCGTTTGTCCAGTAGAGATGATAATCGGTGATTACCAGGTCGAAGTTATGATCATCCAGAGCTTTTTTCAGACCGATTGCTTCGATAACCTCCTCGACCAGAACCCCCGGAAAGTCCTTCTTAAGAGCTCTAATCACCAGTGCTCGGTCGTTCGGATCATCATCAATCAGCATGATTCGCAGTGGTTTGGCCGGTTCTTCAGCTGTGATCCCATTGAATGATGTATTCATAATAAATCAGCTCCCTTCATGCGAATTTACCTATTTGGATTTGTCCCGCTCTCAATCCCGTCTAAATAATCTAAAGTGGTTCTCAGTCATATAGTTTTCTAAGCGCAAAAAATTATTAAATACTTTTTCGAGCAGGTAGTACCTAGCCCTTGTTCTAAAAGCCTTTTTAACCACGAAGAACACGAAGTTCACGAAGGAATTTGAAAAAACAGGAGAAATTACATAGTTTTCTTTGTTTCTCTTCGTGTTCTTCGTGACCTTCGTGGTGAATATTTAGTTTTTTGAACACAAAAAATTGAAAATACCTTTTCGAGTAGGTACTACCTATGAAGGTAGTTCGACCGTCACTTTCTCAATTGTTTGTTTTTTCCCCTCAGGCAACTCGATCCAGAATGTGCTCCCTTTTCCGGACTCTGACTCTAATCCTACCCGTCCCCCCATCTTCTCCACTCCTCTGCGGACGATGGCAAGGCCGATCCCGGTTCCAGGATAGGTCTCGATTCCGTGAAGTCGCTCAAATACCTGGAATATACGGCCCCGATCCTCCTCACTGATCCCGATCCCGTTGTCATCCACACAGAGACGAACCATCCCATCCTCTAGATGGGTCCGGATCCTTACTTTAGGCTCTACCCCGGGAGTAACAAAGGTGAGCGCGTTTGAGATCAGGTTCTCCACTAACTGAAGCAGGATGGAACGGTTGGCCATGACCAGGGGAAGCGGATCTTCCACTTCAATCCGGGCCGATGTTTCCTTAATCCTGTTCTCCAAATTTTCCAGTGCCTTATCGATTAGTGGCGCGAGTTCAATCGGCTTCATCCGGATCTCACTCTGGCTGAGATGACTGTAAGCCAGCAGGTCGTCGATCAGACCGGCCATCCGATGGCAGACACCGGTAATCCTGTTCGCGTAATTACGACCTTCATCATCCAGACGGGTGCCGTAATCATCAAGTACCGCCTGAGAATAGCCTTCGATCGCCCGGAGGGGGGCCTTAAGATCGTGGGCGGCACTGTAGGCGAAGGACTCCAGTTCGGTATTCGCTTCCTCCAGCGCCTGGGATGTGTTCTCCAGTTGCAGGTAGATTTCTCGGGAGTCTTCCATCAGGTTGACCATCCCCCGGTTGAGCGAGTCCGCCTGCCGGACCCGGCTCTCCAGCTCCGCGGTGCGTTCCTCTACCGCTTTCTTGAGAAGATCATGATGTTCCTTCATAACCTTCTCGACCTGTTTCTGGTTGGTAACATCGCGGCCGATGCCGCAGATTCCGATTATGGATCCACTGCCGTCCTTCAGGGGAACCTTTATCACATTGAATATTCGGGTTCTGCCGTCGGACTGGATGATAGTCTCATCTGTGATGGTTTCTCCGACCAGAACGAGATGGTCAGAGTTCTGGATTTTTTCGACGTTATCTCTATCAAAAATAACAGAATCTGTTTGTCCGATCAGTTCTGGAGCCGAAATATCAAATAGTTTCACCAGGGCCGGATTGACAAACACATATTCCGATTCCCGGTTCTTGATGAAGATCCAGTCCTGGGCTGTTTCAAAGATGGTCCGGAACCGTTCCTCACTCTTGTGCAGCTCTGCTTCCGCCCTCCGGCGTTTCTTCCGATCATCTAATGCCTTTAACGCGAAGGTTATATCCCCAGATATTTCTTCCAGTAAACGGACTTCTTCTGCCTGGAATATATTTGGTTCCGCGGAGTCAACTGTCAGAACACCGTAAACTATGCCATCAGCGATCAGGGGAACCGAACAGGCTGACTTTAAACCGGAGATCTCCGTGGCTGCCAGCCAGGGGATGGGTTCCGGAATCTCCTGGATATTCTCCAGGACCTGGACTTCCCCCGTTTTTACCGCCGCGTCGGCCCCTCCCCAGTCATATTCCGGGTTATTCCATTTCTCTTTCATGCTGGCAAAAACCTCAACGTCGAGGCCGGCCTGGGCTACCGGTTCAATCCCGGGATCATCCTCATTGACAAATCCGATCCAGGCAAATGAGTACCCAATCTCTTCCACCATTACTCTGCAGGTGCCGGCAAGCAGCTCTTCCTTGGAATCCGTCTGGGTAATCAATTGATTTATATTTCGAATTCCTCGTAACAGTCTGTTCAATCGCATAATTTCCTGTTCATGAAAGATCTGTCCCGTCAGATCTTCGATTATGATGATAATCTGCGAAGTCTCTTTCTCGACTCCCAGAGGGAAGATCTTGACGTTCTGAATCATCTGTTGTTCTTTTCCGTTGAGGGTGATCGTAATGGGAATCAGATTCTGATGGAAAACAGGAGAGAGGAAAACCGGCGCGTTATTTTCAAAGCAGTTATTCAGGTAGACGTCCATATTCCGTTCTATGATTGAGGGGTATTTTTCAAGGATGGAGAGACCTTCTACCTGATCTTCCGGGATACCGGTGTGCTGGCGCATCCATAGATTCCAGTGCTTGATCCGGTATTCCCGGTCTATGATAATAACCCCTAATGCCAGACCGTTAATGAGCACCTGGTCAAGGGTGGATTTATTAATGTTATCAGTCATAATTCGTTCTCTTATGAAACTATTTATATTATTGTCTGTGAAATCCTTGAACTCCCGTCTCTCGATTTCACCATTAAATCCATCCCAATAGTATTGAATGGTCCAAGATTTCCCTCATCGCGCGTATGGCAGCAGGGGCCGTTTTTGGCTTTGTTCCATTCGATTAGCTTATTGAACTTTCATTCCCCGGGGATAAACCCGGGGGGATGTGATATATATGTGACACACGGGACCCTCTACTGCCTACTGCCTGCTGCCCATCTTCAACGGATCATTGGCTACCGGGATCATCCCCATCTCCTCAATCTGTCCCCGTAATAATTTGATAGCCTTTTTGAGTCCTAACATCCGAACTTCCCGCCCCGCCATCAGATCGACCGTCTTCCGCAGTGCCGCGGTCTTTTTATCAACCATCTCTTCCAACTTCTCCCCGTATTCGTTCAGTTTATCCTCCGCCAGTTTCTGCTGGGTTATATCACGGACCAGTCCGTCGAATGAGACCAGATTCCCCTGTCCGTCGTAAGTGGGAACTACTGTAGCCAAGACCCACCGGATTTCCCCATCTTTCCGCTTGATCCGGTATTCGATCTCCTCGGGAGCGTCTCCGGCTAGAAGACGGGAGGACTGCTTCCGGATGATTCCGCGGTCCTCCTCCGGCACCATCTCGGACCAGAGATTAAAATCCGCCTCAAACTCACCGGGGGTATATCCGGTCACGGTCAGGCAGGTTGGGTTGTGAACGGACCGGACCGGTTGACCATCCTCGAAGAAGATAGTAAAGATATAGCTGTTGGCCGAATCGACCAGCCGGTGGTAACGGTGTTCACTTTTTATCAATTTCGCCGCCGCCTTTCTGGGGGCGGTCATATCAATAAAACTGGCCAGCAAATATTCAGGATTTCCCTCTCGATCGGTGATCAGGCTGGTGACCATCTCGGACGGAATAAATGATCCGTCTTCATTCCTCACCCCCATCTCCCCCCGCCAGGTCTCGCCGGTCAATAATGCCGGAATGACTTCTCCCCGCAGCCTCTCCACCCCTTCCGGATTGGTGAATGAAAAGATGGGTTTTCCGATAATATCACGATCGGATGAATATCCGCCCAGGGCCAGAAGAGCGGGGTTGACATACTCGATCTTTCCTTCCATGTCGGTAAGAACTATCGCCATCGGGATGGCCTCCACGATCCGGGATAATTTTCGGGCCTCCGTATCCGCCGCCTGGCGGTGGACAAGTTCCTCCTGTATCTCGTCCGTTCTTTTATTACGCCTTCTCATCATTATTCCTTAATCGGATCATCGGCTACCGGGACCATCCCCATCTCCTCAATCTGGGCGCGCAGGAGCTTGATCGCCTTTTTGAGTTCCATCATCCGAACTTCCCGCCCGGACATCAGATCTATCGTTTTTCGGAGCGTAGCGGTCTTTTTCTCAACCATCTCCTCCATCTTTTTTCCGTAATCCTTCAGACTCATCTCAGCATGCTTTTGGGTAGTGATATCTATCGCCAACTCAAAACGGACATCGCGGCCATCCGGCCACCGTATAATCCTGTTGGTTATGAGGTAATGGTGTTTCCTGAATCCTTAATCTTCTCCCCGGAGAAAGATTATAAATTTAATACGAAAATCCCCGTTCCATTAGAAATATGAGTCATCTTCCCACCTTAAAGCCAGTTCAAGTTATTCCTAAATTAGCTGGTTTTTTCACCGCCAACCGCCTGCCCCGTTAGATGGCGAAGCCTATCTAATGGGGTCAACTTTCTTTCCTTCCCAATAACGGATCATTGGCCACCGGTTCCATCCCGGCCTCCTCAATCTGTTCCCGTAACAGCTTTATGACATCCTTCAGGTCGGCCATCCTCGCTTCCCGCCCCGCCATCGCGCCAACCAGAGACTGCAATTCAGCGGTCCGCTCATTGACCAGTTCTTCGAGATGTTCGCGGTAATCCCCCAATTCTTCCGTCGACAGCTTCTGCTCGGTAATATCGCGGTGGGTTCCGATCATTCGCAATGGTTCTCCGGCGTTATCCCGCTCGTAGATCCTCCCGACGGATTGAATCCATTTCCATTCTCCTGTTTTGGTGGCCAGCCGCAGGACTACTTCGAAGAGAGGGGTCTTCCCTTCAAAGTGCTCCTTCAGTAGTGCCATAGTCCGTTCTGAGTCTTCGGGATGGATCAGATTTTTCCAGGAGTCGGAGTGGGGTTTAATCTCTTCCGGCGTATAACCAAGCATCCGGATCCACTCCCGGCTGTAGATGGAGTTCCCGGTTATAATGTTCCAGTCCCACATGCCAAGGTTGGTTACGGTCACCGCCATCTCCAGTCGATCCTTGTTCTCCTGGAGTGTCTGTTCCATCTCCTTCCGATCCGTGATATCACGGTGAGTCCCGAGCATTCGCAGCGGTTTGCCGGCGTCATCCCATTCGGATACTCTTCCCGATGATTGAATCCACTTCCAATCCCCTGATTTAGTCCTGAGCCGAAACTCTGACTCATAGAAGGGAGTCTTCCCCGCGAGATGTTCATTAAAATCTTTCAGTGCGGGGAGAAAATCTTCGGGATGGAGCAGATTATCCCAGCTGATATGTTCTGTCTCGATCTCTTCCGGAGTATAGCCGAGCATCTCAGCCCAGTGACGGTTATGGATACTCTCCCCGGTCACAATGTTCTGGTCCCAGAGACCAAGATTGGCCCCGGCTATCGCGAGTTCCATACGCTCTTCACTTTTGCGCTGAGCCACCTCCGCCGCCTTCAAACTGGATATATCCCGGGCGACATGGACCGATCCGATTGAGTGCCCTTCCAGGTCGAAGAGGGGGGTAGCGGTAATCATATAATCCCCCCCCAGAAGGGCCATCTGCATCTCAACCGTATGCTCCCGGGAATCTTTCAATAATTCAGCATGAGGGCATGAGCTGGGGGGGGCTTCCGTCCCATGAAGAACTTGATAGCAGATCTTTCCCGGAAGTTCAGTAATGGGAATCCCCAGCTTATCCGCCACCACCCGGTTGGCCCGGAGTATCCTGTACTGGTTATCCAGAATCATTATCATATCCGGGATAGTATCGAAGGTTAGCTCCCATTCGTTCTTGGCCCGCTCGATCGCTTCTTCCGTCTGTTTATTCTCAGTGATATCCCTTTGGGTCCCGATTATTCGCAACGGTTTGCCGTTCTCCTCCCGTTCGGAGACCATCCCGGATGATTGAATCCATTTCCATTCTCCGTTTTTAGCCCTCATCCGGAATTCCGCTTTATATGAGGGTGTCTCCCCGTCCAGATGCCGCTGCAATTTCTTCGTCATCTCCGGCAGGTCATCGGGATGAATTAATTTTTTGAATGATTCAAAATTATTTCCGATCTCTCCCGGCTCATAGCCAAGCATCTCAGAGTATTGTTGATTGAGGGTATCTTCCCCGGTAAGAAGATTACTGTCCCAGAGACCGAGATTGGTCCCGGTCACCGCCAGCTCCAGCCGCTCCCGGCTCTCTCTCAAAGCCGTCTCCGCTGCCTTGCGTTTGGTGGTATCGCGTATCGACCAAAGCACGCACTCAGAGTCCTGGAAAATAAATTTTACGACATTAGCGGAAAACCAATGATCTACTCCATCAATCTCAAGAGGATATTCGATATGTTGAGGCTTTCCCGTTGAGAGAGTTTGGTTGATGACAGCCTGTTGTAGTTGGGCAAAATTTTCCGGCATCATTTCATGGACCGTCTTCCCCAGCAACTGGCTTACGGGGAAAGCCAGCAGATTAAGATTATCGGTAAAGATATCTCGGTAGCGACCTTCGGAATCCATAACGAGCATTAAGTCAGGAACGGCTTCCAATACAGCACGAAATTTCTCTTCACTTGCTCTCAGCTGCTCTTCTGTCTTTTTGACCTCTCCCGACTTTTTGAGTTTATCAGGGGTCGCGGTCAATTCTTTTTTATTTTTGGCCTTTCCCTTCATAATATTCACTATGATCTAAAGTGTGTCAGGTCTCTAAAGGTTGAAGTATAGAGAATCAGAACGGTGATCGGTAAATGGTAATCAGCTCTCCTTTGCGATGGCTCAGGATTACCGATTACTGCTCACTGTCCTTACTTCCGATTACTATCCTTTCCGCTAATCTCTTCGATAATCCGGATCAGTTCGTCGGGTTCAAAAGGTTTATTCAGGCAGGCCCGGGCGCCCCGTCGGAGAGCTTCTTCGATGATGGGGTCCATCTCCTGCCTGAAAGCGGTCATCAGGATCACCCGAACATCGGGTTGGAGCGATTTTATGGCAAAATAAACATCCGCTCCGCTGATGTTCGGTTCGAGTTTCATGTCCAGGACAACAATACTCTGGGGGGTTTTTTTGAAGTTATCGATCGCGTCCCGGGATGAATATACCCCGCTTACCGGATAGGATTTTGCTTCAAGAAAAGATTTCAGGGTATCGCAAAAGGCGATGTTGTCGTCAACAATTAAGATGCGATGTTTGTATTTTACTTCCTGATTGTTGGGTGTCATGATATTCTCCTAAACACAGATACAGATCACAGATCAGAACACAGGTAAAACACAGATCTACACAAATTGCCTGAGCACAGATCACTTTTGCCTCGTTAAAAACGGTTTGCGGTCGTTGGTGTAGATGATTCTTTTTATGTATAATTGTGGTGTCGCAAAATTTACCAGGTATCCCACTTCGTACGGACTGGTTCTTAGATAATGATACAGTTGTTTCTCGTCCATCTTTGTAGTATAACGGGATGACTTCAGTTCTACAATAATTTTTTCATCTATTAGAAAATCCGGCACATAAGTGCCGACGACTTTCCCTGTATCGTTAGAATAAAACTTTTCCTAGCTTCTCTGCTGTAGGTTATATTGTTAGCGATTAAAGCTTCTTCCCGCAAATTCTGGTAGACTACCTCTTTATGCTTGGGCCCATACTCATTCCGGATCTTATAGAATATCCCCACCAACGTATAACTCACCTCCTTATATAAAAACCCATTGTCGTGAGCCCTGCTCATGCGATCTCTGTGCTAAGGTGATCTGTGTGTATCTGTGTTCTTATCTGTGTATATCTGTGTTTTTTATCACCTTATCCAGTATCCGGCTTAAGGTCGAAATCTTATAAGGCTTGGGGATCACCCCGGCAAAACCAGCCTTCGCATAATCAGCCATAACCGAGTCGGAGGAATATCCGCTGGAGACGATCGCCTTTACTCCCGGATCGATCTCTTTCAGTTGCGGGAGGGCTTCTTTTCCCCCCATCCCCCCCGGAACGGTCAGATCGAGGATGACGACATCGAAGGGAGTCCCGGCTTTCTTTGCCTCCCGATACTTCTCAATCGCTTCTCTGCCGTTGGTCGCGGTATCGACTTCATACCCGATCCACTTTATCAGCCGCCCGGCAACATTACGGATCATTTCATCGTCATCCATCAGGAGGATTCGCCCGTGCCCCTTCACTACATTTTCCTGCGGTTTCTTCCGGGCTTCAGTCTTCCTGTCGGAGGCGGGGAGATAGATCAAAAAAGTTGTTCCGATCCCCGGCTCCGATTCCACGGTGACCAGACCACCGTGATTTTTTACGATCGAGTAAACCCCGGCCAGTCCCAGTCCGCTCCCTGTCGAACTGGTGGTGAAGTAAGGGTCGAATATCAGGGAGATGTTCTCTTTTTTTATGCCGATCCCGGTGTCCGAGATCGATATCCGGACATAATCCCCTTCTTCCAGGGGAATACTATCCTCCATGCCGATGGTGACGTTCTCCGCCTTTACCGTGACTGTGCCCCCTTCCGGCATGGAGTGGTCGGCGTTGATGATTATATTGGAAATGACCTGGTGGAGTTGGCCGGCATCGGCATCAAGCGACCGAAGATCGGGCGCAATTTCAAAACGGCAGCATACGTTGGAACCCCTCAGGACGAAGCTGGCCGTATCCGTTAGGACCATGGAGATATCGATCGTCTTCTTGACCGGTGATCCCCCCCGGGAGAAGGTGAGGAGCTGTTGGGTCAGATTCTTCCCTTCCCGGCATCCCTCTTCCGCATCGACCAGCGCCTCGTACTCATCGCCCGCCGGACTAAGGGCGGTCCGGATAAAGGAGATGTTTCCCAGGATGGTGGTCAGGATGTTGTTGAAGTCATGTGCGATACCACCGGCCAGAATACCAAGGGATTCCAGTTTGCGGGCGTTTAAAAGCTCTTCCTCCGCCTGTCTTTGCCGGAGCGCCTCGGCCAGTATATTGGCGATGGCCTCCATGAAGTGCGCGTCTTCAGAGTGGAACCGCTGTATCCGGTCGGTGTGTACTCCGAGGATACCGAAAGGGCGAGAGATACCGGAAATTGCGACCGTCATACCGCTTACCACGTTATGGTCGAGCAGCAGGTCCGGGGGGTAGAATCTGGTTTCATGATGGATGTCTTCGGTAATGACCGGTTTATTCTGGAGCAGCGTGTATCCCCCTTGCGAACCGTCTCTGTCCGGCACCGATTTATATCCGACACATCCTTTTTTCCAGCCAACGCCGGCCCGCAGTAGGAGAACCCCCAGCTCGACCTTATGCTCTAGGACTTTGGCGTATTTCGTCTTGAGTACCCGGGAGATCAAAATAACGGCCTCATTAAACAGTTCGTCCAGGGGTATGCCGGAGAGCGCGAGCTGTCCGAAGCGGGCTACCTCGGCTTGTTGCCGAGCCTGGCGTGCCAGCGTTTCTTCTGTTCGTTTGCTCTCGGTAATATCGGTCCCGACGCAGACCAAATATTCCACCTTCCCGTCTTCATTAATGTTGGGTGTCTTGGTGATAGAGAAAAGCCTTCGTTCTCCCTGGTTATTTTTCAGCCATTCCTCGGAATACACCGTTTTACCTTCCTTAAAAGCCTTGGCATTTCCAGCGATACAAACTTCCGCCTCTTCCCGGGAGACTATTTCGGAAAGTGTTTTATTTTCCAGTTCTTCCCTCTTCCTCCCCAGAAACTTGGCGTGCGCCTGATTGACCATACCGTAGGTTTGAATATCTTTCAGGTACCAGACCTGGTTTTCCATGGTATCCAGAAGTAAGGTCTGTTCTTCCGCCTGTCGCTTGATCTCTGTCTCCGACCGGCGGCGCACGTACAATTCCCGCTTAAGTTCCTCAACCAGTTTCCGGTTGCTCAACACCAGCCGGCGGTGCTCAATCGCTTTTTTCAGCTCGGCCAGGAGGAGATCTATATCCAGCGGCTTGGTCAGGTAGGCGCTGACCCTGGACTTTACCGCACCGATGGCGGTATCGACGGAGGCGTAACCGGTCATCAGGATTATCTCTAAATCCGGATTGATTTCGTTCAAGCGGGCGGCAAGCTTCTCCCCTGACGTGTCCGGGAGCTTGATATCCACGATGGCCGCGGCGGTCGGGTTCTCCTTTAAGGCCTTTATCGCGGACTGCCCATCGGCCACTGTGTACGTCTCATAATCATGCTTCTCCAGGAAGTCCGCGATCGTCTCCCGCTGTCCGAGGATATCATCAACGATAAGAACTCTGGTACGACCAGCTTTATTATTCATCTTTATTTTTTCGAACTTCTTCAAGAATTTGAATAAGTTCTTCGGGATCGAATGGTTTGTAGAGACAGGTATAGGCCTTTTTGCTGATGGCTTTTTCCACCAGCTCCGACATCTCGTTCAGATAGCCGGTCATCAGGATTACCAGAACGGCGGGGTTGAGTTCTTTAATCGCTATCAGGACATCCATTCCGGTGTAATCGCCGTCAAGTTTCATGTCCAGGATAACGCTCCGGGAAGGGTCTTTCTCGAACATCCGGATTGCTTCCCCGGCGGTGCGGGCAAGAGCCACATCGTAGGACTTCGATTCCAGAAATGTCTTCAGACTCTTACTTAAGGAAAGATTATCCTCCACCAGCAAAAGCGACCGGTGGGGCGAGTTCTCAAGCAGGGTAAGAAGCTTTTCCATCTCCAGGGGCTTGGCGAAAACCTCCAGGGCTCCGTTATCCTTAGCCTTCTGTACCAGTTCCGAGGCCGAGTAGGCGGTCATAAAGATAGCGGGAGTGTCGGGAAGGATCTTTTTCGGCTCCAGCCAGGTATCAACTCCGTTAATACCCGGCATTCTGATATCCATCAGGAGATAGTCGAATCCGCTTTCCCTGGCCGTCGCGAGGGCCTCATGCCCGGAAAATGCGGCTACTACCTCGTACCCTTTGAGTTCCAGAACGCTCTTCAAAGTCTCTAAAAATCCCCGATCGTCATCAACTATCAAGATTTTAGTTTTTTGAGCGGCTACGGATTTATTATTTGTCATGAGATTCCTCTTGATTTTAGCGGTTTCGTGTCTTAGTGGTAAAAAATCGCGCCGAAGGCGCTAATTCATGTTAAGTGTTGTGTTTATCCGTGTGTCATTCCCCACCCGGAAGGGTTAAGATAAAAGTACTGCCGGACCCTTCCTCGCTCTCAGCCTCGATACTCCCCCCGTTCAACTCAGTGTAGCGCCGGGAGATAGAGAGGCCCAGTCCTATTCCGGAGCTCTTCCCGGTAAATAAGGGATTAAAGATCTTATCTTTATCAGCCGGGGATATGCCTATACCTGTGTCGGAGACGCTGAAGACGACCTTTCCCTCTCCGTTCCTCAGGCAGTTAATTGCGAGTCTCCCCCCGGGATGTTTTTTAATCGGTGTAGCCATGGCCTCAACGGCGTTCTTTAGCAGGTTAAAGATAATATGATATACATGGTCCTGGTCGGCGTACACAAGGGAGGTAACTTCTTCAGGCCAGTGTTTCTCTACCTCGATATTCCCCGGGATTGTCATATCCTTCAGAACACTATCCGTCACCGCGGAGATCGGGAAGACCGATTTTGCCGGGTGGGCATCGCGCGCGAAATCGAGGAGGTCAGAGATAACCTTGTTGGCCCGGGCGACGTTTTCCTTCATATGGTTGAAATTATTTTTGACCGTCTGATCGACCATGGGGATGGCAAGCTTAAGGTAGGCGACGGCATTGGTGAGGACCCCGAGTGAGTTTCTGAGTTCATGAGCAACCCCCCCCGCCAGTTCCCCTATGGCCGACAGTCTCTCCGATCGGACCAGTTGGTCCTGGGCTGATTGTAACTCCCGGGAAGTCCGGTTCAGATCTTCCACCATATACAGCATGGCCTGGCGACTCTTCTCCGATTTCCGGATCCGATCTTCCAGCGCCCGACGGCGTTTTTCAGCCAGTTCCTCCGCTTCCTTGAGTTTAGTGATATCCCGGGTCACACAGACTATTCCCGTAAGCATTCGGTTCTTGTCGTGAATCAGAGAGCTTGAAAAGCGCACCGGAATCCTTCGGCCGTCCTTGGCCAGATAGGTTTTCTCGACATTTCGGAAAACGTTGACTGTGTCACCCGGATTTTCATTCTCCCCCCCGTTAAAATCCAGTTCTTTTCTGTCTTCTTGTACAAATAATTCAGATATCGGCGTGCCGAAGATTTCTTCTTCTTCATAACCCAAAAGGTCGACAGTAGCCTTATTGATAGTTTTTATTCTCCCCCGGGGATCGACAACAATTAAGGTATCGATCATTGATTCGATGATATTGCTTGTGTACTCTTTTGCTTCTATCAACTCATCTTGATATCTCTTTAAGTCAACTATCATCTTATTGAAAGAATCGGTCAATTGGCCCAGTTCGTCGCCTGACTTCACATGAACTTTGAAATCCAGATCTCCCCCGGCAATCCTGACGGTGCCGGCTGCCACTCTTCTAATCGGATCGATTAAGATTCTCGACAATAAAATGATAATCAGAGAAGAAAGGAGTACGATAAAAAAAGCTATCTCGACGGCGGCATTCCGTGTCTCTCTTACCATCCCGGCGGCATGGGCCAATGATATGCCGATAATAACGGTTCCGATTTTTTCTTCGGCATCCGATTTTTCTTCCTCAAATAACAAGCCTTCCTCGGACAGTTCGGCGCCCTTATCCGCCAGATGTGCTTCCTGAATCCAATCATCCTCCTGCAGAAAAAGGCCCTGCTCTTCCCGGGGAATATCTACCTTCCTGGTGTTGACCGGTGCGGTGATAACATAATGATCTTGCTTCCCTTCAATCTGTAGCGACTGAACTCTCGGCTCATCGGCTTGTGCCGGTTGTAACGCATCGATGTTCGCGTTTAACTCTCCCTTCAATCCTTTCGCCGCCAATACGTTCTTCTCGGTATCCCGGATAATACAGAACGCAACATCGGGTTGTCTGAACACCCCGTCGATCAAATTAGTTAATATGATTGAGTTGGCGGTCAAGACGCCATATTCGCAATTATAGGCCAGGTTCATAGCCAACGCCGCGCCTCTTTCTTTTAAAGCCGCGTGTATAATCATATTCTGGCGGCGGGTAAAAAAGATACTGAAGGCAACGGTTATCAATAACACCAGTAATACGCTGGCCACGATGAACTTAGCGCGCAAGCCGATTTTTGTCTTGATGCCGAACATGTACTATTCCCCCCCCCCGAAGATCTTATCGGCCTTAGCCAGAGATTTCTCGGGAATGGTTAACCCGATGGTTCGAGCGGTTCTCCGGTTTATTGCCAGGCGGGTTTCTCTTGGCAAAGCAACCGGTATGGAACCGGGTTTTCGGCCTTCCAATATTTTGATGGCTGTTTGAGCGGACTGTTTGCCGATGTCATAATAATTACACTCCAGGGCCAGAAGTGCTCCCGCTTTCACATAGGGAAAAGAGAAAGCCATAAAAGGCAGCCGGGCCTTCAGGGTCTCCATGATGATATGCCGGGCCGATTGAGGACTATACACCAGAGGGTCGATCTCCGACCAGAGGCAGTCGGCTTCTCTTATGAGTACACTCAATTCTTGGGGCACATCTTTCCGGGAGTAGATGGGTCTTGATATAAGCTGAAGCCCTAATTTATTGGCCGCCTGTCGGGCTTCTTTATTCGTATCGAATTTTTTGCGCGCATCATAGAGATACCCGATACGTTTTATATCCGGTATAATCTCCTTGATCTTCTTGAATTGCAGTTCAACCGGAATATTCAAGCAGACGCCGGTTATATTTTCTCCGGGAACTTGTAAGGATTCAGCGATTCCGCTCTCTACCGGATTGAGAACCATGGAGAAGATTATCGGAAAGTCACTGAGATTGTTCCTGGCAAATAAAGCCGCTTGAGTCCCCAGGGCAAAGACCAGATCCGGGTTTTCGTCCTTAATTATATCTGCCAGTTCTTTTCCTTCCCCTTCGACTTCTTCCAGATCGTAGTAACCGGGCGCGATTTTTCTTCCGCTGCTCCAGAGTTCATCCATGAATCCCAGAAGGGCGTCATTATAGGGCTTGATTACTTTAGAGCGAACAACCGCCACTTTCAGCGGCTCGTCTGAAAAAACGGTGGGCACCAGGGCTGCATGTAAAAATGCCAGTGCGAAAAGAAGAAAGATGCCCCTTGTGTTAGCGACCAAAAGTTTCATATTAAAATTTATAGCTTATGCCGGCGGTTATCAATCGACCGATCCGATCCGATGTCAACCATCCGGTCGAATTGGATTCGTAATGGACGTCATTAAAGAGATTGGCGACGGCTGTATACAATTCAAGGTCATCGCAGACATCGTAGCCGACCCGGATATCAACGGTTGTGTACGATTTGACCCGTGACGGACCATCGGCGATGCGGCCGAATACTGGATTGGCGGTCAGATATATCTCATAGTAATGATCTACGTAGTTAAAAAGCACATTGGCCGACCATCTGTCCCATAGTGCCAGTAAGCCGCAATTAACTTTATTTCTCGGATCTACCGGCAGATCGCCGAAGTCGGTCCGGTGAATATGTTGATAAGCGTAGTTGGCGAAACCGGTTAGCCAATCAGTAATAAGAAATCTCAGCCCCACCTCTCCCCCGTGTTGATAAGCATTGGCCACATTCTCTGCCGGCCCCGATTGCGTGTTGTCGATCAGGTCCCGGTATTCGTTATAGAAGATAGCGGCACTCAATTTAATGGTCCGGGTGATAGAGGCATAATAAGCTAATTCATAAGATAGTATCTTCTCTTCCTTTAAATCGCGATTGCCCAGGGCAAAGGGGTAGGCGGTCCCATCATTTGTCTGCTGGAAGAGGGAAGGAATGTAATAACCATTGGCGATAGTAAAGCGGATATTCTGGTCTTCCGCGGGCTTATAGATGATACTGCCCCGGCCGAGACCAAGCCAGTTTTCGAGAGAATAGTATTCCGCCCGTCCTCCCAAAACTAGGAAAAGCCGGTCGCTGAAGCGGTATTCGTTTTCCAGGTTGAGGGCGTAATCCTCCACGTCATGTTTTTCGCTGTTCCCGGCTTGATCTCCTTCCAGCGCTTCCACTTTCCAGGCGGTTTTTTTGGCATATCCCCCGAGAGCGGTGGTATTTTCCCCCCATCTCAGGATTTGCATGCATTCAATCTCGTAGTTGGTGTCTTTTACTTCATAGGTTTTATCCCAGAAGTTTTTTTGATGGTTATTATAGAAGGCCCGGGCCCAGAAATCAGGCCGATCGTAACGCAGGGAAACAAAGGTGGTGTCCGGGTTGCAGACGCGGCTGACCACGTTTTTAGCTTCGGAGTACCGGGCGGCGCCGGTAAGAGACGATTCTTCATCGAGGTGATAGGTCGCCTTCCCGGCAACGTAGGCGACATGATAATACTTTTTTTCCTGTTCTATCTTGGGAGCTTCATATTCCTTGGCGCCCCGGTAACCACCGGAGATGCTGAAATCAACGTCGCCAACACTACGGGCGTGAATAAAGTTACTCCGGACGGTATGATAGTCCCCCCCCACCAGATTGATCTGACTCCCTTCGAGCTGTAGGGGAGTTTTGGTGACAATATTAATGACACCGCTGAAGGCGTTCCCCCCATAGAAAATCGCTCCGGGTCCCTTGATAATTTCAATCCGGTCAATCTCTTCCAGACCTACCGGAATCCAGTCGAGGAATATATGGTTGGCGTGGTACATGAAGACATTATTTCCGTTTAGGGTGACCAGAACATGGCCGGTATCGCAGAAACCCCGGATTCCTATCACGTGCTGACTGGCGGAGGTTTCCCTTACGTCGATCCCCGGAACCGAACGTAATACATCGGCGATGTTGGTCGCACCCGACTGTCTAATATCCTCGGCGGTAACAATTTCCACACTGGATGCCGCCTCGGTAACCGGCTGCATTCTCTTGCTGGAAGCGAACACTTCCGGTATCTCCATAAAGAGAAGTTCCTCCGGAGAAATATTTTCCTCCACTGAAATCTCTACCTTCGCGGAAACGTCAAAGCCGATCCCGACGGCCAAGACTCCGGTTATTATCAGAACAGGCAACATGTTCTTCATTTTTCTAGCTCTCCTGTATTCACATATTCTCTGACTGAAATATTTATCTATTTGTGTTTATATGTGTTCTCATCTGTTTGAATCTGTGTTTGTAATCTTTCAACCTCTTCCCTCAATCTCTTTATTCGCAGCTCACGCTCAACCGTCGCGTCATGGAAGCGCTCCAGTTCGTCTATTCTTTCTTTTAACTCCGCCGTGCGCTTATCCACCATCTCCTCCAGTTTCTCCGAGTATTTCTTCAACTCCTTTTCCGCTCGTTTGCGCTCGGTGATGTCCTGACTTATGCCGTAAGTCTTGACGGTATGGCCTTGATCATCTTTAACGATGAAGATCCGCACGGAAATGTAACCTATTTCGCCGTCGGCATAGATAATGCGGTGTTTCAGTTGGCGGCTGTAGTGGGGATCGATATTTTCCACGGCTTTCTTCGTCTCACTATTGACTACTTGCCTATCGTCGGGATGCAAGAAAAGTTCGGCGTATTGAACCGATGACATTGTATAGCCGCCTACTTCTTCCGCCGTGGTGCGAAAAATCGAGTAGAAGTGGTCATTGAAAGTAAATAAGTCATCGGCTACGTCATATTCCCAATACCCCAGCTTGGCGATCTCCATAGCGTTGGACAGTTGGTCTTCGCTGGTACGCAACTTTTCCTCCGCCTGACCGCGTTTCTCCATCTGCGATATAAGATCCCGGGCCATTTTATCGAAAGACCGGGAAAGTTCGCCTATTTCGTCGCCGGTGGTTAATCCCACCCGGTGATTGAGGTTGCCGGAACCTATAATCCGGGCGTCTTCCTGGAGTTTGGCCAGTGATCTGGTAATAGTCCGGGATAAGATCAATATGATAAATGCGGATAAAACCAAGGTCACCGCCAGAATCAATATTTTTTTGTTTCTTAATATAACGATTGGAGCCAAAGCCGTTTTGGCGGAGACATGAATTATAAGAGTCCAGTCGTTGCCGGGATAATCCAGATATCCTCGTTCTCCCACGAAAACATAAATGGTTTCACTCCCATCACAATGGATACAATTTCCACTGCCTCTTTCTTCTCCGCCCCGGCATCTCCGCGCGGCTTCATAACCGGACAAATTATCCTTCAGAATGCCGTTCTCGTTTGTGTTCGAATATAACAGAACGCCTTCTTTATCTATTAAATCAACATGAAGTTCTTCATTCCCCCTGGTCAAGCCAGCGTTTCCTTCGATCGCGGTCCGTAATTTACTGATCGGCATTCTCGTTACCACGATCCCTAAGACTTCTCCATTCTTATCTTTAACCGGGTAGGTAAAATTAATTACGGGACCCCGCAGAGAGATCGACTCATAAATACTCATGGTGAAACTTTTCCCGATCAAATCGTCTTTCCAGTATCCATTCAATGGGTGCCGTTCACCGATATCGAGACCCGTGCTGTCGGCTATTCTTGTCCGGTTTAAGGCAAAAAGAGAAAGGGAGAGATAATCCTTGAAGTGTTTCTGGTATTCCTCCAGTCTATTGCTGATCTGGATTGGGGTGGAGTCTCGAGAAGATATTATCGGGTCGCCGGCTATAATCTCTATATTCGCCAGTCTCTCAAACTGCATTCTATCAATCTTATCCATAATGTGGAACGCGGTATTTTCCAGCCCTTGGATAACTTCATTTTCCAGGGCTTTAATGCCTGCACGGTATCCGAGATAGGTGATGCCCCCGGAGATAATTATAATCATGGTCAGCACTATGATCGTTAGCTTGGTCGCTAATTTCATACGTCACTCCCGTGAATAATTTCTCCAGTATATAAAATTGGCTTCTTCATCTCTCTATTCGTGCCGCCTATCCGTCTTCTTATCCGGGTGAACCCGTGTTCTCAGCAGATCCACCTCATCTCGCAATTCCTTTATCCTTATCTCCCGACCGACCATCGCGTCGTGGAAACGCTCGAGTTCAGTAACTCTCTCCCGCAGTTCCTTGGTCCGCTCATTTACCAGTTCTTCGAGTTTTTCCCGGTATTTAAGCAACTCTTCCCGGTTCCGGTGCTCTTCGGTGATATCAGAAGTGAAACCCATAAACCGGTGAGCCTGGAGCTTGACCGCCGATATGGCCCAGTAACGGATCTCGCCGTTTTTATGAAGATAGGCCCCTTCTCCGATGGAGGTCCCCTCTTCCTTAAGCCGGTTGAAGCGTTCAAGCCCGGAAATCTCCATCCCCGGCGGCATAATGTCCGGTATGCTCATCGAAAGCAGCTCTTCCCGGCTGTAGCCGGTTATCCAGCAGGCCGCTTCGTTTACTTCCAGGTAGTTTCCTTCTTCATCGGTGATGAAGATACCGTCCGGCGCGTTATCGACATAGCTCCGGTATTTTTCCTCGCTCTCCCTCAGTCTTATATCCGCCAAATGCCTCTCGGTAATATCTTGAGCAATTTCAACCACACCGCTCACTTCTCCGTATTGATCGAGTACCGGCTCTCCGCTCTCATCCCAGATCCTTCCATCGGGGGTAGTTATAAGTGTGTGTTCCGTCTTCCCGGTTTTAAACGCTTTTATAATCGGGCAGTTTTCACACGGCTTCTCCGGATTAGCCCATAACTCATAGCACTTGTGTCCGATCATCTCTCCCGGAATTTTCCCGACCGAGTCGGCAGCACATTTATTGGCCCAGAGGATCTCAAGTTTATCGTTAACAAAAGCGAGGTTTGTTGTGATGCCGTCCAGGATTGCCTGCTTTTGAGCCTCGCTGCTCCGCAATTCGGCCTCCGCTTGCTTACTCGCGGTGACATCACGGATTACTCCGACTAGGATTTGGGAACCGTCCGGCCGGGTGAACATGCTTTTCTTGGTAACGATGGTCTTTGTTTCACCGCTGGCGGTGGTGAACTCCTCTTCGTTGATATTGATTTCGCCCGTATGGAAGACCATCTCGTCCTTCTTCCAGAAGACATCCGCCTCTTCCTTGGGAAAAAAGTCATAATCCGACTTTCCTATCACTTCTTGCCTGGAATAGCCTATGAACTCGCAGAAAGCGTCGTTGAGAAATATCCATCGGTGATTCCGCTCTTTGACAAAGATAGGATCGGGGACGGTATTGAATATTTCGTGGAGATACTGGTTTAACTCCTCGATTCTTTTCTCGCCCCGGTTTACGTTGTCCCTGATCTCCAGGCTGAAGAGGGCGAACGCGATATCGTCGGCGATCTCCTGGAAGAGGCGCTGTTCCTCCCCGGTTTGGAAGAATTCCAGCGGGCCCGAGGCGGAAAGAATTCCAAAGACCCGGACTTCGTGCTCCAGTTTGACAGCCAGCGTCCCTTCTCCCGGGGACTGCCCGGCCCGCGGGCGATCCCCGCGTTTATTCGGCGGATCCTCGCTGAGAGATACTCCTCTTTCTCCCATGATCTTTTTCTCGCGACCGGTCAGATCTCCCTGCCGGAGCCGCGGGGTTAGGGGATTTACGCTTGCCCTGACTCCGGACTCGAACCCGTCGATCATATTTTGTTTATCGTCAGTAAGTGTAATCCAGACATTGAGATAACATCCTTCCCCGGCCAAAATTTCGCAGGAGGCTTTAAGGAGCAGGTTCTTATCCTTTTCCCGGCGGATCAGCCGGTTGATCTGTCGTAGAGCGTTCTGAACAATATTGAGATGTTTAATCTGTTTCTCGGCACGTTTGAGATCGGCGATCTCAAAGCTGAACTCGATCTGCCGCAAAGCTTGGGTTGCCAGTATGGAGAAGCGTTGCGCCAGAAGCACATGCTGCCGGGAGAAATGAGCAGGTTGGGAATGCGTACAGACAAACATAGCTCTCGGCCGGGATGAGTGTATCGTGAAGTGAAGCGCGGACCGGGATATTCGCTTGACCGGATCGGGCTGGGAACGCCATTCCGGGACAAGCTTCGTATTGTATATTGCCGCCGGTTGGCCGGCGAAGATGCGTTTGAACATGGCCCCCGGCTGCCAGACCATATCGAGGAATATGGGATCGGAGCTGGTGGATGCCGTCAGGGTTCCATCGTCCTTCTCTATCAGCATAAAGGCTTCCTCGAAGCCGAGCGGTTCTCTCAAGATCCGGAGGAGTTCGCGGAATATTTCATCGGGATCATGGGCCTGGACGATGGCACTAAGTCCCTCCAGAAGCGTTTCGGAGATCTTCCGCTCTTGCTGCTCGCGTTTTCTGGTTTCCTCGAGCTGCAAGAGAGCTTCGCGCAGTTTTTCCGAAGTATCCATTTTGTTTTTCATTTAGATTGAGTGGGTAAAAAAATCAATTTAAACCACGAAGGACACGAAGAACACGAAGGAGGTGGGAATAGAAAATAGTCTGGCCTATCCAGTATGCGATAGATCCGCTCAATATTTAATAAAGTGGGTTGTACTGTAATCACTTGTATAAATCAACACCTCAAACGGAATCAACTCGTAGTTGATTTACCGAATTGGTTCCAACCTATGTTAGTATTTTCCTTCGTGTTCGTGACCTTCGTGGTAAATAATAGATGTTGCTACACGAACAAAACGACTGAGAACATCTATCTTCAGTCCTTATCTCCGGGTCCGAAAGCGAGCGCGGCGATCATGAGATTGCCGTGCCGGTTCTCGCCACCGATGAAGCATCCCTGTTCTCCCAGCGTGAAGGCGCAGAGGAAGGGAGCGTGGTCGAGCGCCCCATTAAGACTCGAAACAACCTCGTCCATGCGGTCCGGGATCGAGAGCATGCATCCGGAGCAGTAAAGAACAAAAGCCCCCCGGACCGCGCTTGGCTCGAAATCCGCTGTTTCCAGGGCCTGGGCGGCGACCCGCCCCGCCCGGGCGGCGAGACTGTCGGCTGTACCTGTCATCAATACGATCTCGCTCCCCTCCTTGATTTCTGCGAAGAGCTGGAGCCCCCCGTCCGCCAGGGCTTCGACCGGGTAGGAGAGCTGAAAATACGGAATTCCGGTAACCGCGCCGACGGGTGTTCCCAGCGGAGAAAATGAGGCTATCGGAACAAGATCTCCACCGGTAGAGAGGAGGTCCGCGATCAGCCCCCCGGTCCACTCGTTATATACCATGGCCGCCGGTCGGCCGTCGATTTCGTGCACAGTCCTTTTAGTTGCGCGGGTGACCCGGCCGCGGTGGGGAGTGGGCTCGAATCCGCTGTGGAAGGCATAGCCGATACCGCCGGATGGGAAGATGGCCGCGATGGAGACCCCCTGGCTAAGAACGGTTCCATTGGCGAACTGCCGCCATTGTCCTTGCATGGCGTTGTTGGCCGAGGTCCCTCCGATGATCGGCACATTCCGTCCGAGATGCCGCCCGACGGCATCGATAATTATCTCTTCATCTCCGGGATAAACAGTTGTGATTAACGTCGCGGGCATTTCCCCCGGACGACCGGCCTGAGCCAGCGCCTTTTTCAGGGCGATCTCTGCCGCGGCCTCGGGATTGTCCCCTGATTCGGCGATTCCCGCGCCGTAAGAGCCTTCCGGATCAAAAATTCCCAGGAGTCCGAGACCGATACCATCCTGGGAGTGAAAACCCGTTTCCGTCGCCGCGCCGAAACAGGATGTTCCCCCCTGAAGAGGAACATCCGGCGCCAGTTCTCGCAGGCGGTTGATCAGTGCCTCGTTGTCATAGTCACACGAGCTATGTACCAGCAAGAGTTGCGGAGTATCCCCCAGCTTCTTCAGTAAAGCGGTATAGCTTTCAGAGGCGGCTTCAACCGGGTCGGGATGGGTCGAGGCCGCGGTGGCGATTCTCATGATGATTCTCCTCTGGGTGATCCGTGTTCAGGTAGTCTGTTTTATTCTGTCTTCCTATCGCTGGCCTTCTTAAGCTCCTTGATCTCTTTCCGCAACTCTTCCATACGCAGTTCCCGATCCACCGCTGCTTCGTAGAAGATCTCCAGTTCCTTTAGTTTTTCCTTGAGATCCTCTTCGATCTTCTTGCGGGCGGTGATGTCTCTTGTGATCGCCTGTAATAATTTTTTGCCTTGCAGCTTAACACTACTCAATAAAACAGAAGCAATGAAGTTCTTGCCGTCAAATCTTTTGTGTGTCCACTCAAAGAAATTTGAACCGGTCTTCATCGCCTGTTCTATCATCATTGAGGCTTTTTCAGAAGAAAGCTGTCCATCAGGTTGGTATTCCGGTGATAATTCCCAGGGGTTTTTTGAAAGAAACTCCTTTTCATTCTTTGCCCTAAACATTTCAATTGTGGCCTTGTTTCCTGACACAAACAACCAGCCCGGGGGCGCGAGCATCATGATCGCGTCTTTCGATGACTCGAATATGGTTCGAAACCGCTCTTCGCTCTGTTTTAATTCCCTGGTCCGTGCCTCCACCAGTTCCTCCAGATGTTGGCGGTGCTTCTCCAGTTCTTTCTCCGATTGAACACGCTCGGTGATATCTTCTAGTATGACCGATATCCCCTGGATAGTTCCATTCTCTTTGACCAACGAAGCATGAGCCTGTATCACCACTTTTTTTCCGCTTTTATTGATCAGGGGCCATTCACGCAGGCCGACACGTTTCCCTAAAACAACATCTTTAAAAGCGCCGATGGCATCGGTAATGTTCATCTTGATGGCGGGAAGTAATTTCCAGAAATATTTCCCCATCACCTCTTCCCGTTTTAATCCCGAGATTTGTAGGGTTCTGTTATTGATCTCCAGTATCTTTCCTTTAGCGTCCAGCAAAATGATCCCCTCGGCGGCGTTCTCTACCACCATCCGATATTTTTCCTCCGAGAGCTGCAACTCATCTTCCGACTTCTTCATCTCGGTTATATTATACGAGACTTCGATAGCGCCGATGATCTCGCCGTCCTTATTTCTGATCGGAGCGCTCTTTGACAACCACGACCCCATCGCCTCCGGCCAGTGATCCTGATTCCGCGGTGTTAACTCGGCTTCGGCCGGTTCGCCGGTATCAATAGCCGACGTGACAGTACAGTTGCGGCACGGACGGGAGAGTCCCCAGACGGAAAAACATTTCTTCCCTTTAATTTCCTCAAGCGAAAACCCGGTGGCTTTTCGATAGGCCGCGTTCGCCCAGAGTAGATTGTGCTCTCGGTCGTGGAAGGCAATGATTACCGGAGCGTTTTCAAGAAGATCGGCTTTGATAGTATCATTCATTGCCGTCATGATTTTTGTCGTTGGATTCATAATTTTGAATTATCGGTCATTCGGGGTTGGAAATTACGAAGCAGTTAATCTATCTGTAGCAAACATATCGACTTGACTTTAGAAAATTACCTGCCCATAAGATTTAATATAGGTTGATATGACAAGATATACCATTCGTATAAATCTATAAATAGATATGAATACTGTCAATAGAAAAATATTATTCTGAAAGTATTATTGTGGGACCCATATTCACTTCGGGCGAAAAAGGATGGCTATGCGGATTTTAACAAGACCGGGGATGAGGTGAAGACGCGAGCACACAGGAAGGAAACGGTTGAGAGATATCCGGTGGACCGAAGAATTAAGTCTCGGTTGGGGCGGGTTATTCGGTTGAGGCAAAGGCTAGAAGGAGACGGCTGGACCGATCATTCACGACCTTCCAGTCTTGATGATCGGCTCCAAAGATTTCGTAGGCGGGATCGATTAAATATTCCTTTCCATCCAATCGGACCCAGGCGCAGGCATGTTTGACCGGATTGCCTTTATAATCGACATCAACCAGCGCGTACCGGGCGGTGATCCCTACTTCACGGGCCAGGGCGATGAAAAGTCTGGCCTGCCCGGCGCATTTTCCTTTCCGGTTTTCAAAGGTGTTGGCCGCGGTCGACGCACCGGCTGACTCATCATATTCAATATTCTTTCCCATCCAGTCAAAGATCTCCTGGGCCAGTTTTTCCTCGGAGGTATAAAAGCGGTGATAAAGAATATCCTCCATCAGGATCCTCATCTCGTGGTTGAGGTAGTATTTATCTCCCCGGGGTGAGTTATTCTGATTCAACTCCCACCCGACCGCGTAAGCCCCATTGACTACTGATAGGACCAGGAGAAAAGATACAGCAGGTAATATAGATTTTTTTATATATTTATTCATCTTACCCGATATAAAAGCAGATTCCATGCCAACCTCTAAAATATGCTCTTCGGCAGGCATATATTGACATGGGAATATGTTGTTATACCTTGTGATAGAGTAAGTAATGAATCAGATAATATAATTTAATTCCGCCGGAAAGAGCATCGATGATGTTTAAAATAAGTCTGACAAGTGTTCAAAATAAACCACCACAATGTTCGATAATGAACATTCCAATTGACCCTTTAGGACGTCAAGGGTAGTATGGCTTCCGGATGGTTAAAGAAATATCTGGGGATAATTCGGTGGCAGTAGAAATATTCCTAAGAAAGGTAATCAGTGTTAAGTAAACGACGGGCCATATTTTCACCAATAATTGATCACCGTCCTTATGGCCAAAACAACAAGTAACCGGTGTGCACTTAATGAGCAGTAAGACTGGAGTATCTGAAATCGTGAATTCGATCCTGGTAGTTGATGATAACCCGGAGATTATGACTATCTACCGGCGCCTTCTGCGGAAGTACCCGCATGTTCTCTACGCGGAATCAGGAACCCGGGCGCTGGAACTGATTAAAGCAGCGGGGAATATCAGTCTGGGTTTGATCGACTTTGATCTCCCGGGGGCGACCGGGGTGGAGGTAATCCGGGAACTGAAGCGGACTTTTCCCTCCGCCGATGGGGTGGTCATCACCGCTCTGGACGATGTCCAGGCCGCGGTGGAGTCGATTCAGGCCGGGGCAATTCGATATATAACCAAACCGTTCAATGTGCAGGAGATCATATCCCTGGTAGAACAGAAGCTGGAGAAAGAACGGCTCGAGGCCAGGGTGGATGAACTGCAGAGTATTTTGTACCGGACGGATCGAAGTTTTATGGTAGTGGGTAAGAGCAATGCAATGCATAAATTAATGGAACTGACGGATAGTATTTCCGGTATGGATGTTACCATCCTGATTCTCGGAGCAACCGGTACCGGTAAGGATCTCCTGGCCAGGGTAATCCACGAGAAGAGCGGCCGAGCCGAAAATCCGTTTGTGATCACCGATTGCGCAGTATTGACCGAAAAGCTGATCGAGAGCGATCTCTTCGGTCATCAGAAGGGAGCCTTTACCGGAGCCCATGAACTGCGAAGGGGCAAATTTGAACGAGCGAATGGGGGAACAATTTTTCTTAATGAGATCGACACCCTCCCTCTAGCTGCCCAGTCAAAACTTCTCCGGGTATTGGAAGACGGCGAGATGGAACGGGTGGGAGGAAGCGCTACCATAACTGTGGATGTCCGAATTATCGCCGCCTCTAACCGGGATCTGGAGTCAGCTGTGGATGAAGGTCTTTTCCGGCGGGATCTCTTTCACCGCCTGAATGTTGTCACCCTCTATCTCCCCCCCCTGAAAGAACGGAAGGAGGATATTCCTCTCTTGGCCAGCCACTTTCTCTCTATTTATTCGAAGAAATACGGCAAAGAAGATTGCCGACTGGATGAAGCGGCGTATAATATTCTCTTCTCGTATTCCTGGCCGGGAAATATCCGGGAATTGGAGCACGCTATCGAAAGGGCAGTGATCACGGCTAAAAATCCCGTGATTACCGTAAAAAATCTTCCTGAGCTTCTTCTCGGCACGGAGAGTGGTTCGTCCCGGCTGTCATGCGATCCCCCGACAATGGCCGAGAGTGAAGAGGTATTGATCCGGGAAGCCCTGAGTAAGAGCGGGGCCAATCTCTCCCGGGCGGCGGAATTATTGGGAATCGCCCGGGGAACACTCTATAGCAAGATGAGGAAATATGGGATAGAGAAATAATTTTTTACTCCCTAAAAATTAGTATATTCTGTATCTATATTGTCGGGAGGATGGCAAAAAAAACTATTAAGATTAAATAATCTCACTACTCCAAACTAGAATGCCATTATTTTCTAAGAAAAAATAAGAAGGGGGGATTAGAATGCCTGAAAAAACAATTGTTATCATCGATGATGATGAAAACGTCTCCACGTCGTTAAAGAGGATCCTTGAAATAGCTGGTGGATATCGGGTCTCTATCGCGGCAAACGGGAAAGCCGGTATCAAGTTGGTCCGGAAAACATTACCCGATCTCGTCCTGCTGGATGTTATCATGCCGGGAATAGACGGATTTGAGGTCTTAAAGAGACTGAAGAGCGACACCAAGACCATGTCCATCCCGGTGGTTATGGTAAGCAGCGAAACGGATGAGGAGAGTAAAATCCGGGGTGCAAAATTATATACCGACCTCTATATCACCAAGCCGGTTGTTCCGGCCGACCTCTTAACCAGGGTCGCGCAAGTTTTTAAGAGACGGCATATATAGATATAAAATTAGCCCCGCCGATGGCGGGGCCACTTTTATGTTCTGAACCAAAAACGGCATAATTCTATCTTTTTACTGCCGGGATAGTCTGATTCACCGCTTTCAATACCGCGTCGGGAAGGCAGGGCTTGTTCAGGACGGTAAAAGGTGCGTAAGTCATGGCTTTTTCCATCAGGCTGCTATTCCCGAACGCGGTGATAACAATCACGGGCAGATCGGGGTACCGCTGCCGAACGATTTCCAGTGTCTCCGGACCGTTCATCACCGGCATATCCAGATCGAGTAACATAATATCGGGAGAATCCTCCTCGATCCGGTCCAGGGCTTCCCGGCCGTTCCGTGCCTCTCGGACAATATATCCCTCACTTTCCATGACTCGTCGCCAGGCCGGCCGGATCTGTTCATCATCATCTACAATCAGTATCCGCCATTCTTCCGGCTGATTTGATCCCTGTTTAGCCCAATTAGCTATCTCCTGGGGGATGAATCTCCATTGGCCTTCAACTTTAATAGCGGGAATCTTACCAGCTAGTACCCACCGACGGACTGTTAAGGGCTGAACCCGGAAATATTCCGCAGTCTCTTTCAAAGTAAGAAATTGTTCATTCCCCATTGTGTGTACCTCACATTAATATGTTTTAACCGTTCTCGGTCAGCGGAGTCCGTGCTCTGATGATCCGATCCATCCTGATATAATATAGCACAATATATCATGCCGTATCAAAAAAAACATCTTTTATTTATTTATCTCCTCATCCCGTTCAGAAGAAGGATATATTTCCATACTCTTCCGGAAGTGGTCTTGGGCCCGGCTGGCCTCTCCCTCTCCGCTTAACATTGACGTTGCCGGCGTTAATATAAGCCAGGATCAGATCGGGGTCCTCCGTCCGTGTGAGCCGGTACTGTTCCAGGGCGTCGGTAAGTTCTCCTTCTTTCTCCAGCCGGACACCCAGATCATTATGGTAAGCGACATTCCTCTTGGAGGCCATGGCGTCCGCCGCGACCGGTCGGCTTTCAATAAAATGGTTAAGAGTAACCCCCTGTACGGTTTCCCGATAACTTGAGCATCCGGATAGCGCGAAGCAGATCCCAAAAAATAATCCGGTTATAATTCTATGTATGATGATAGGATCGGTGTAAATAGAAAATCCGCAAAAACAAGGGAAATATTTATCCCTTATTTCAAGGGGTAAAGAGGGAGAAGAGATCAGGGGCAATATCTCCGGGAGGGATTTCGGGGATGGCCCTATATCAGGGAGAGGGGGTGAGTAAAATTTTGTTACGACAGAGAATGTTGTGACGAGAAAGAAAGTTAACAGGGGATAAATTTTACGGAAACCGTATCTATAAAAATTGAAATGTCAGCTAACCAATATGTTTGTGTATTATTTTCAGCAATTTTTCTTTATCGAAAGGTTTGACTAGATACTCTTCCGCTCCCACCTCAAATGCCTTTTCTATATCTCCCATCATATCACTGGAAGTTGTCATAATCACCGGAATCGATTTGGTGTCGGCGCGGGTTTTAATTGCTGAGCATACTTCAAATCCATCGATATGCGGCATGTTGATGTCGAGTAGGACCAGGTTGGGAGGTTCTTCATCAAACTTTTGCAAGGCCTCCGTTCCGTCTTCACATACAATTACCTTGAACCCCTCCCCTTTAAGTATAAAGGGTATCAATGTCGAATATACTTTATCATCGTCGACGACCATAATTATCTTTTTCATTGTAATAATTTCCTGGATTAAGAACTTTGCCCCACGCTTCCTGCCCTCGGTTTACCGGGGTCCAGGCAACTTTTTCAACGTGGAGCTAAGCTGCCCCGAAAGCTTTCTGAGCAGCTTGAAACCCTTTTCAAGCAGGCATTAGCTAACTTTTCACTGCCGGGATAGTCTGATTCACCGCTTTCAATACCGCGTCGGGAAGGCAGGGCTTGTTCAGGACGGTAAAAGGTGCGTAAGTCATGGCTTTTTCCATCAGGCTGCTATTCCCGAACGCGGTGATAACAATCACGGGCAGATCGGGATACCGCTGCCGGAGGATTTCCAGTGTCTCCGGGCCGTTCATCACCGGCATATCCAGATCGAGGAGTATAATATCGGGAGAATCCTCATCGATCCGGTCCAGGGCTTCCCGGCCGTTCCGTGCCTCTCGGACAATATATCCCTCATTTTCCATGACTCGTCGCCAGGCCGGCCGGATCTGTTCATCATCATCTACAATCAGTATCCGCCATTCTTCCGGCTGATTTGATCCCTGTTTAGCCCAATTAGCTATCTCCTGGGGGGTGAATCTCCATTGGCCTTCAACTTTCACAGCTGGAATCTTGCCGGCCAGTACCCACCGACGGACTGTTAAAGGCTGAACCCGGAAATATTCCGCGGTCTCTTTCAAGGTAAGATATCGTTCATTTTTCATTGCTTATATCTCGCGTTAATATGTTTAATTTCTATGATCCGGCCCACGGCTGGAGAGAGTTCTGAATTAACCTGATTAAATATAGCACAGCATATCATCATATATCAATATAAAAAATATAATTTTTCTTTTCTTCTTTTTCTTCATCCCGATTTTCCGTGGTGGCCTTGGACACTGTAGCCGCGGTCGTTGACCGCGGCCCCTGTCATCCGCGGTCACCGACCGCGGCTACAACAACCCAGATACGATCACGGGGCAACGGGGTTTACTGAAAGCTTACGTTAGCGCGAAGGCGCTAAGTTCCTGTTTCGGAATTTTCTCTCTCTCCCGAAATCCTTCGGGATCCCGAGTTGCTTCACATTAAGTCTCGGGACCGAAATCCTTCGGGATCCCGAGTTGCTTCACATTAAGTCTCGGGACCGAAATCCTTCGGGATCCCGGTTTGTTTAATTGATATTATCGGGACCGATATCCATCGGGATCCCGATTTCCGTTATTTTTAATTAAGATGTATCGGGACAATAAACTGTCTGTGGGAGGGGCTCCCACAGTTGCAAAGCTAAGTCCTCTATCTCCTTCTCCCGTTCAGGAGAAGGAAAAATTGCCAAACTCTTCCGGAAGTGATCATCGGCGAGCCCGGTATCTCCCAATTTGTGATAGATTAATCCCAGATGGTAGTGGGTCTCTCCCAGGAGATACCTCTCTTCCGGCGGCGTCTCCGCCAGGGCTGTCTTCAATGTTTCAATGGCTTCCTCCGTCCTCCCATCTTTATACATTGCCCAGCCGAGGCTGTCCAGGTAGCGGTAGCGGTTCTCCTGATCGGCTTGGATAGCCCGCTCCAGAAGAATGATCGCCTCGGTCGGGTTATCTCCGCGGAGGATATGGACCCAGGCCAGATTATTGAGAGCTTCCGGCTGATCAGGATTCAGAGTGAGTGCCTGTCGATAGAGGTCTTCGGCGTCGGTTAATTTCTTGAGTTTGACATTGACGTTTCCGGCATTGATGTAAGCCAGGACCAGATCGGGGTCCTGCTTCCGGGCAATCCGGTACTGCTCCAGGGCGCCGGCAAGGTCTCCATCTTTCTCCAGCAGGACACCAAGGTCATTATGGTAAGCGGCTTCCCTCTTCGC
>Ga0222636_1000165_pt1:0-37500 | contig 38648 bp, 25 predicted proteins | sample AntAcemetagen141_FD_179811 | JGI IMG/M metagenome (GOLD analysis project Ga0222636, IMG submission 179811) | Saline water microbial communities from Ace Lake, Antarctica - #141 | ecosystem: Environmental > Aquatic > Non-marine Saline and Alkaline > Saline | place: Antarctica: Ace Lake...
TAAGATCATTTAAGTCTCCTAAAGTCAGCTTTTGTAATGCTAAATTATAAAACGATGGAGTAAAAAAATGATTTACTTTTTGTGATAATTCAATATAATACAATTGACGACTGATGTAATAAGTTGATAATTCGGCAATATCAGGAGAATGCAAAATTAGCTTTTCTGAATTCAACAATAAGTCAATCAAAGTATTCAATTTAATTATTTGAAGTTGGAATGTATAAAGTTTTGAAGTAAAACTAACAGGATCATATTCAGATAAACTTAACTTTTCAGGAAACTCTTTTGCTCTTAAATTATGCTCTATCTGCCTTACTTCAAATCTCTTAAAGCAGTTCAAAAAAACTTTAGCGGGATTTTTAATATCAAAACCGGAGATATAATTCAAACTGGAATCAATTATTGCTACTGAGGCATAATAATCATTTATAAGAAATATTTTTTTATTAAAAATTTCTTTATCTCGATCACTATATTTAAATCTTATGTCACGTATCTTTAAATTAAGATTTTGTCCTGAATAATGATATTTAAATGGAAAATCAGGCATTTTTACTTTATCTCTGTCAAGGTGAATACCTGAATAAGTGCGACTTACAATAATAACATTATCAGAATAAACATCTAAAACAAAACTAATTAAGGAAGGTTTCAATTCATCGGAAACACTAAATCCTTTATAATAAACATCTCCTGAACAAGATTTAGAAATAATATCAATTTTTGCAATCGAATAATTCTTGTTTTGATTTATTATAACTTTATTAAACTGATAATTATAATTATAAGAAAATCCAACACTTGTTGATGTATTACCAAGTGCTAATTCGTGAAGAAAATAGTTTGAAATAGAATGTTTGTTTATTAATGAAGCTTCGTTATCAAAAATATAACTTTCATCAGTAAGTTCTGAAAAAACAATATAATTTTGAGAAATAATAAATACCGGACTTAAAAAGAGGAAAAATATAAAAGATATATAAAATCGTTTTCCCATAATTGATTTCCAAAATATTTTCAGTAATAAAATATATTTATACTAAAGTTTAAGTGCCCAAGACAAGACTCGAACTTGCACGACTTTGCAGTCACTACACCCTGAATGTAGCGTGTCTACCAATTTCACCACTTGGGCAGTATATTAATAAATTCAAAAGAAAAAACGGCTGATTAATTATCAACCGTCACTTCCCTTAAGTGCCCAGAACAAGAATCGAACTTGCACGTCTAATATGACACATGGCCCTCAACCATGCGCGTCTACCAATTCCGCCACCTGGGCTTTATGCGGATGCAAATTTAGATATTTTTTTATTAATAATGCAAAATATATTTGAGAAAATTTATAGTTTTGAGTTTTCAGAAACAAGGATCAAAAATTAAGCATTAAGAAAATAAATAACAATGAAATTAATTAATAAGATTTTATATTTTTGTAACAAAAACAATTAACACCAAATTTATGTTCACAGAAAAAGACATCTCTCAATTCAAGTCAAAAGGTATTAAAGTTAAAACAATTTATGAACAGATTAAAAATTTTAAGGAAGGTTTTGAATTTATTAACTTATATGCAGCCGCAACAAAAAACAATGGAATAATTGCGTTTGGTGATAAGGAAATAGAAAAACTTGTTGATTTTTATTCTAGAGAAAGTTTAAAAAGAAACATTTTGAAATTTGTTCCGGCATCTGGTGCAGCAAGTCGTATGTTCAAACATTTATTTGAATTTATTGAAAATTACAAAGGCACAGATGAAGATTATGAAAAACTAATCAGCGACAAGGGTTTTAATTCGGTTTATTACTTTTTGGAAAATATCAGAGATATTGCATTTTATGATGACCTCAAAGAAATTATGAGTAAAAACGAATATGATATTGAAGAATGTCTTGCAAACAAAGATTATGTTACAATAGTTAAATTCCTGCTCGACGAAAACGGTTTGAATTATGCTCAGAAACCTAAAGGATTGCTTAAGTTTCATAATTATCCAGAAGGTTCGCGAATGTCCATTGAAGAACATCTTGTGGAAGGAGCAAAATATTGCAAAGACAAAAACAACAGAGCATTCATTCATTTTACAGTTTCTCCCGAACATAAGGAAAGCTTTATTAAACAGATAAATATCGTAAAAAGAAAGTTCGAGGAAAAGTTTAATGTTGAATATTTTATTTCATACTCCGAGCAAAAACCATCAACTGATATTATTGCAGTTGACTTAGAAAACAAACCTTTTCGCGAAACAGATAACAGTATATTATTTCGTCCCGGAGGGCATGGTGCTTTAATCGAAAATCTGAATGATATTGGTGGAGATATTATTTTTATTAAAAACATTGACAATATTGTTCCTGATAAATTAAGAGAGCCTACTTATATTTACAAAAAAGTAATTGCCGGATATTTACTTAAACTTCAAACAAAAACTTTTAAATATTTACATTTACTTGAAAATGAAAATATTGATCAAGATAAATTACAAGAAGTTAGGAATTTTGCAAAAGAGGAACTAAATATTGATATTAAAAAAGACTTCAACAAACTTTCCGAAAAAGAAAAAACAGAATATCTTTTCACTAAAATAAACCGTCCAATAAGAATCTGCGGAATGGTAAAAAATGAAGGAGAACCCGGTGGCGGACCTTTTAAAGTTTTAAATTCCGATAGAGAAATTTCATTACAAATAGTTGAATCCTCGCAAATTAACTTCGATGTTGAGTTGCAAAAGGAAATAATTAATAAAGCAACACATTTTAACCCTGTTGACCTCGTTTGCGGAGTACAAAACTACAAAGGAGAGCAGTTTGATTTAAGAAAATTTGTTGATCCTGCTACCGGATTTATTTCTATAAAATCAAAAAATGGAAACCAACTTAAAGCACAGGAATTACCAGGGCTTTGGAATGGAGCTATGGCTGACTGGATTACAATTTTTGTGGAAACACCAATTATTACTTTTAATCCTGTTAAAACTGTTAATGATTTATTGAGGGAACAACATCAATAGAAAAAAAACATTGATTTGTAGAAACTAATTTTAAATTATGAAATTGATATAGTTACAGAAAGCTCACTTAAAAACCCTTATTTTATTAAAGAGATAGAAAAAACCAAGCGTTTGATTTATGGATAATAAAGCTGTTATACCAATAAAACAAGAACAGCTTAAGAGTTTATATCACAGAGCCTAAATAAAAATGAATATCGAATATCGATTAACGAATAATGAATTTAGAAGGATAATTAAGCATAAATAAAAACCGGACAAATATTTTTTATGAACAAAAGGTGATAACTTCTTAATAACCAGGTATAGGGTAAAGAGTTTTGAAATTAGTCACTTTTTTTTTCTTTAGCAGGAAACGCATAAGTAGTAACAACAGCAACAGTTCCGGCAACAAAAAAAGTAAGTATTCTGGTAGTGAGTATTTCTTCCATACCGGTAGTTATCCAAATTATTGTAAACAACATTCCTGCAATAATTGTAAAAAGAGCTGCTTTGCCATGATATTTTTTCCAAAACAAACTTAGCAGAATTACAATTGAAAATGTACCTCCAATACCTGCCCAAACATAACTTACCAAAGTAAAAATCAATTGTGAAGACAAAACATAAGCAAGAATCAAAGCTATTGCAGCCAATAATGCGGTAATCATTCTTGATCTGAATAAAACTTTATTAGAATTTTTGTTTTTTTTCTTCATTAAAGGATTAATGATATTCTCTGACAATTCAGTTGATGACAAAATTAATAATGAATTTGCAGTGGAAGTCATTGCAGCAATTGCACCGGAAATTAATATCGCTGCAATTGCAGGTGGAAATATCTCTAAAATAACAGCCGGCATAACATATTCTCTGTCAGCCAAATTATTAGGACCAAAAATTGCAATCCCAATCCATCCTAAAGATAAAGCTCCTATATAAGCAAAAATCGTCCAAATAGTTCCAACATTTCTGGCTTGTTTAACTTGCTTTTTATTTCTAATTGCCATAAAACGAGTACTTAATTGTGGTTGTCCGCCAAGAAAACCAAAAAACCAGGAAAATCCTCCGGCAATAACAATCCCCGCTGCAAAACCACTTCCTGCTCCATAGATTGAAGTATATGACGGTCCTGCCATTTCTAATGCATCGGAAATTGAAGTTGCAAACATACCCGGCTGGTTTGCAATATATATTATTCCAACAATTGGTCCCACCACAAGAGCAATAATCATAACAATTGCTTGAATTACATCGGTATAAACCACACTTCTGAAACCTCCATAAATAGTATAAGGAACAATTATAAGCGCAATGATAAGCATACCAAGTCTTTCATCAAGTTGAAACATTGTGTGCAAAGTTTTTCCGCCACCCAAAAATTGCGCCCCCACATAAAAGAAAAAGAAAAAAACTATTGTAGAGCTTCCAACAATACGTAAGTATTTTCCCATTTCTCCATGCTTTTTGGCAATAAACTCTGTAAATGTTGTTACATTATATTTTTCAGCAGCATCGCGTAAACGCCACGATATTGCGAACCAGGCAGTAATAATTCCAATAACACATCCAATAGCAGTCCAAATCTCAGTTAATCCGGTTGCATATGCAGCTCCTGGTAATCCAAGCAATGCCCATGAAGATTCTCCTGTAGCGCGCTCCGAAAGTGCTGCAACCCATCCGGGAAGTTGTCTTCCTGCAATTGCATAATCTGCATCGTTTTTTACTTTTCGTCCCTGATATAGTCCATATAAAATTATTACGGCTGTATAAGCAACCATCACAACAATTAATTGAGTTTGGTAATCCATTTTTAATTATGGTTTTGGGATTCGGTATTCAGGGCTTGGCTAAGTAAAATTCCATTCATTTTTCTCAATAAAAAACAAAAATACAATTTTTTACTAAAATAAAACTTAAGGTATCACTTCAAACTTCAGACACTTTATGCATTACTCCAGAATGCTTTCAGAATTAAGTACTATTTAAAAATTATCCTATATTTGTAAAACACATATTTATTATGAAAAAGTTAAAATTTATTGAAAGAAAAGAACGCTTAAAATTTACCATTACCGGAAAATTGATAATTCTAATTATTATTATTCTAGCTTTTGCTTTTGTTTTCAGAAACCTGAATTCTTTTCTTGCAATCAGCAATCCTATAAATACCAAATTGCTTGTTATTGAAGGTTGGTTACCTGATGATGTATTAAAAAGTGTAATGCATGAATTTTATGATAAAAATTATGATAAAATAATAATTACAGGTAAACCAACTGAAAGAGGGTATTATATTTCGAAATATAAATCTTCTGCTGATATCGCACAAAAAACTTTAATAAGTTTTGGTTTTGACAAAAACAAAATCGAAACAATTGCAATTCCAAGAAATATAATTAAAGACAGAACCTATGCTAATGCTGTTTCTTTATCTTATTATCTTAAGAAAACAAAAAGCAAATACGAATCTTTTAATATTTATACTTTGGGATGTCATTCGCGTCGTAGCAAAGAATTGTTCAGAAGTGCATTTCCTAAAAATTTTAACATAGGAATTATTTCAGGTAAGGATGTAAGTTATGATAAAAATAAATGGTGGAACTCAAGCCGTGGATTCCGAACTGTTTCAGGCGAAGCCATTGCATATTTATATATAAAATTGTTTTTTTCTTCATATAATAAAAAAATGCTGAAAAAAATAATTAACGGTTATTATATTGACGAAATAAATGAACATAGAAGGTCAACATTTCATGAATTCAAAAATCCTGACACCTCTCCCCTTTCAAGCGAACAAATTGAAATATTTTCCGGATTAAATTATTTCGAATTTGACCAGAAATACAAAATAAAAGGACAATTTAAAATTGATACTTCTACCAGTATTTTTAAAATGAAAACAAACACAAACCGCCTTCCTGAATATAGAAAATACGGAACAATTAATTTGATTATTGATACAAACCACTTATCATTAACTGTTTATCAAAATATTGAATTAATAAAAAAACCAGAACTTAAAGATTATTTATTTATTCCTTTCCGCGATTTTACTTCCGGTGAAGAAACTTATGGGGGCGGTAGATATCTTGATTTTAAAATTCCAAAAACCGATACAATAATTATTGATTTTAACCTAGCTTATAATCCGTATTGTGCCTATAATAACAAATATTCATGTCCGGTTACTCCTATCGAAAACCATCTTGGTATAAAAATATTAGCCGGAGAAAAAAGATTCGATTATTGAAAAAGTTTTTTGTAAAAAACAAAAAAAATTGAAAGTGAATAAATAATTATAAACTCAGTTTTGTTATCAGAACCTCATACAATTATTTTTCATAAGTTTGTGTTCATTATTATTAATAATATTTTCAACATAATATCATTTTAAAAATTGTTATTAAGACAGATAATAATAAAAGCTGATGCCTAAAGAAACAACTAAATACAATATTTCTCTTTTGTATATTGAAGACGAAAAAATTCTTAGAAATATTTATCAGGAAATATTAACAAACCGTGTTGAAAAATTATATTTTGCAAAAGATGGTGATGATGGTTATAAAAAATATAAACAATACAAGCCCGACTTGATAATTACAGACATTAGAATGCCCAAAATGAATGGGCTAGAAATGATAAAGAAAATAAAAGAAGAAGATACTGAGACCAGAATTGTAATTATGTCAGCATACGGACAACCTGAATTCTTTATGGAAGCTATTGATTATGAAGTAAAAGGCTTTCTGCTTAAACCGGTAAAAAACGAAAAACTTTTCTCTATAATTGATGAGTTGTCTAAAGAAATTCTTCTTGAAAAGAATATGAAAATTCAAGCTGACAAAAGAATCAAGGCTGAAAATAATCTAAAAAAAAGTGAAGCCATTCTTAGAGCTGTGAGTTATGCTGCAGAGCAATTTTTAAAATTAAATTACGGTGAAAAAAGTATTTCAATGGTTTTAAAACAATTTGGAATATTGATGCAGGTAAGCCGTGTTTACATTTTAAAAAATCATTACAATGATAAAAACGAATTTTTATCAAGCAAACAATATGAATGGGTAGCTAACAATATTGTTCCACAAATAAACAATCCTGATTTACAAAATATTTCAATTGTAGGCACAGGTTTTGAGAGATGGGTAGATAATTTCAGAAAAGAAAAACCGATATATGGCTTAGTAAAAGATTTTCCTGAAAAGGAACAAGAATTGTTAATACCACAGAGTATAAAATCAATAATTGCTGTTCCAATATTTTTAAATGGTAGTTGGTGGGGCATTATTGGCTTCGACGATTGTATAAACGAAAGAATATGGTCATCTTATGAAATTAAAGCTTTATATGCCGCTGCAAATATATTTGGCTCTGCAATTTACCGAAACCATGTTGAAATTATACTTCATGAGCTAAATGTTAATCTCGAAAAAAAAGTTAAAGAAAGAACTCGAAAGTTACAAAAGGAAATAAATGAAAAATCAATCGCAGAGAAAATGCTTTCGGAAAGTGAAGAAAAATATCGTCAAATATTTGAAAATGCCAATGATGGAATTATTTTATCCTCCAACGAAATAATACTATTTGTAAATCCGAAACTTGTTGAGTTAATTGGTTATATGCCAAAAGAATTAATTGGACAATCATTTTTGAAATTTGCCCATAGCGATTTCATAAAAATGGTGAAAAGCAACCATACTAAAAGACTAAAAGGCGAAAACGCACCAGAAAAATACGATATTAAAATAATAAAAAAATCAGGAGCAGTAATATGGGTAGAGTTAAAATCAAATTTAATTTTATGGGAAAACAAACCTACTGTTCTAACTTTTGTTACTGACGTTACTGAAAGAAAACAAACAGCTCAAGAGTTAGAATCATTGAATTATCATCTTGAAAAAAGAGTAAAAGAAGAATTATCAAAAAGAGAGAAACAACAAAATCTGCTTATCCAGAAATCAAAACTGGAATCTCTTGGTGAACTTGCAGCAGGAATTGCCCACGAAATTAATCAACCTCTTGGAGGAATTTCAATGGGTTTAGAAAATATTTTATTTAAGCTATCCAAAAATAAAATAAGTCCTGAATATATAAAAAATAAGTTCGGCTATTTATTTGAAGATGTAGAAAGAATTAGAAAAATAATCGATCAGATTCGAATTTTTTCCCGCGATCAGCAAACAAGTGAATTCAGTAAAACAGATATTTTTGATGTTATTAATAACACAATATTAATGATATATAAGCAATATCAAAATCATAAAATTAAAATTTCATTAGACTTAAAAAAAGAATGTTTCGTTTTTGGAAATTCTTATAAGCTCGAACAAGTATTTTTTAACTTGTTTTCTAACGCAAAATATGCTCTTGATGCTAAAGAAAAAAACACTCAAGATGCTAATTATCTTAAACAAATATTAATAAGTTCAGTATGTACAAACAGCAACATAATTATTTATTTTGAAGATAATGGAATTGGAATTTCTAAAGATAAAATTAACAATATTTTTGATCCGTTTTACACTACAAAATCATCAAAATCAGGAACAGGACTTGGGTTATCAATAAGTTATGGCATTATTAACGAAATGAGCGGTGAAATAAATGTTGAGAGTGAAGAAAATATTAATACAAAAATTATTATTTCATTACCAATATTTAAAGAAACAAAATAACATTACAATACTAATTATAAATAGTATTAAATATGGATGAACTAAAAATATTAGTACTTGATGACGAAACGCGTGTAAGAAACGAAATTGAAGAATTTCTGATTGAAAGAAATTTCAAAGTTTTAAAAGCAGGACTTCCTTCAGAAGCTTTTAAGATATTGAAAAAACAAAAGGTAGATATTATTATCCTCGATATTAAATTACCTGAAATGGACGGTATTCAAGTGTTGGATAAAATTAAAAACTTGTACCCTGAAATAGAAGTAATAATGATTTCGGGACATGGAGATATGACAACTGTAATTGAAGCGATGCGCAACGGTGCTTCAGATTATTTTCAAAAACCTTTTAGGCTTTTAGAAATTAACAATGCAATAGAAAGAACCAAACGCTTTATTAAACTTAATATTCAACTTAAAGAATACAAGAAAAATTATGATATCCTTTCAAAAGAGTTGCAAAATGATATTGGACATCGTTTACTTGGTTCGAGCAAAGCAATAAAAGATACTGTAAATTTAATGACTAAAGTTGCAAAAGCTGATACAACTACAGTTATGATAACCGGTGAAAGCGGAACAGGTAAAGAGCTTATAGCAAGAGGCATTCACTACCTTAGTGACAGAAATAAACAGCCTTTTTATTCGGTAAATTGCTCGGCAATACCGGAATCTCTTTTAGAAAGTGAGTTTTTTGGTCATAAAAAAGGTTCATTTACCGGAGCAACTGAAGACAAAACAGGATGGTTTGAAATTGCAAATAACGGCACTCTTTTTCTTGATGAAATAAGTGACATGCCTTTAGGCCAACAAGCTAAAATACTTCGTGTTCTTGAAGAAAAAAAGGTTGCTAAAATTGGTACTCATACACCTAAAAATATAAATGTTAGAGTTATTGCTGCTTCTAACCAAAACCTTGAAGAAATGGTTGAAGAGAAAAAGTTTCGGGCAGATCTTTATCACCGTTTGTGTTCTTTTACAATTAATATTCCGCCTTTGCGGGAAAGAAAAACAGACATTCCAATTCTGTTAAAACATTTTATTAAAGACTATTCTAAAAAAATGAAAAAGAGCTTTACTCATGTTAATGATAATATTTTTAGCACTTTATCAAATTATAAATTTTCTGGAAATATAAGGGAACTAAAAAATATGGTTGAAAGAGCAATAATTATTTGTGATGATGATATTCTGAGTCTTAAGCATTTTCAATCATTTGGCAGTTTTTTTAATGAACCAATTAACGATCAGGAGGAATTAAATAAAGAAAATAATTTTGACCTTGAAAAATGCGAGAAAAATTTAATTAAAAAAGCTTTGGAAAAAGCAAATTATAATAAATCCAAAACTTCTGAATTATTAAATATTTCGTGGCAATCATTGGATAGAAGAATGAAAAAATTTAATCTTTCCGAAAACATTATTTAAACCTTTCCAGTATTGATTTAAGTTCATTTTCAATTTGTTTTCTATATTCAAGTTCTTGATTATATTTCAGGTTCACTTCTTTCACAGATTTTTCCAAATCTTGTTTTTCAATAATAATGTTATTTATTTCTGATTTTAGAACATTAAATTCCTCAGCAAGTTCTTTGTATGTTTCCCTGTCTATTCCTTGAGTAGATTTAGAATATAAATCATTTTCAAGTTTCATAGTTTCAAATGCTTTTTTTACTTCCTGAAGATTATTTTCAATAAGTTCTTTTTCTTGTTCAACTATTTCAATTTTACTTTTAACTTCATTATTCTCAAATATTTTTTCATCCTTAATTTTCAATAATTCATCGTTAGTATCTTTGAAGTAATTTTCCAGTTTTTTGTATTTCGATCTTAATGAAATACTCGCAATTATGATAATTATCAAAGCAATAAGCAATAATCCGGCAATCACTGCTACTGAAAACAATCTTTTCTGTGCGTTATCTTTATCGTCTTTGATTTTATTATTCTGAATAATTAATTGGTCAAGAGTTTGACGTGTTTCCATAAGTTTTTGCTCTGCTTTAGTCAAACTACTTTCCTCCTCTTCAACACCAATATTACTAAGTATTGAATCATCAATTATTACAATATTCTCAAGATGTTTTACCAGATTAACCATGTTTATCCATGTTCTAGCAGTCATAGTATCCTTATAATGCTTATATTCCTGGTAAAAGGAATCCCTTTTATCAACAAGAGAATTATTCTTCTGCTGACTAAATGAACTTGAAAAACAAATAATTCCTGCCAAAGTAAAAAGAAATAATTTTTTAATCATTACCAAATATATTTTAAAATCAAAATCTTAAATATTTTAAAAGTATAAAATTACAAAAAATAATTATCTATTTTTGCAATTCAAGAAATATGACTATGATTGAAGAAATTTTGATAAAAAACATTGTTGCAGCTCTCGAAAATCTGTACCAGCAAAATATTGACAAACAACTTATTCAAATACAAAAAACTAAAAAAGAATTTGAAGGTGATCTTACAATTGTTGTATTTCCTCTTCTTAAGTTTTCAAGAAAAAGGCCTGAACAAACAGCAAATGAAATAGGTGAATATCTGGAAAATAATCTTAAAGAAATTCAAAAATTCAATGTAGTTAAAGGATTCTTAAATCTCGTAATATCTGATAATTTCTGGTTAAAATTCTTTCTTAAAAATCATAAAAATGAAAAATATGGACATTCTAAAAAACCTAAAGAAGAAAACATTGTAATAGAGTTTTCTTCTCCAAACACAAATAAACCTCTGCATCTTGGTCATATAAGAAATAATCTTGTCGGAAATTCAATTGCAGATATATTAAAAGCCAGTGGCAAAAAAGTTAAAAAAGTAAACCTAGTAAACGACCGTGGGATTCATATTTGTAAGTCTATGCTTGCATGGCAATTGTGGGGCGAAAATAAAACACCAGAAACCACCAACATTAAAGGCGATAAATTTGTGGGTGATTTTTATGTGAAATTTGAAACTGAAAATAAAAAAGAAACTGCAATATTAATTAAAAATGGAGCAGATAAAGATAAAGCAGCACAACAAACTCCATTAATGGAAAAAGCCCGGAAAATGCTCGTAAAATGGGAATCGGGAGATGTAAAAACCAGAAAGCTTTGGGGAGAAATGAATGATTGGGTATATAATGGATTTGATAAAACTTATGAAAGACTGGGCATTAATTTTGACAAAACAAATTACGAATCCGATACATACTTGCTCGGTAAAGAAATAGTTAAAACCGGTCTCAAAGAAGGAATTTTTATTAAAAAAGATGATGGCTCCGTTTGGGCTGATCTCTCTGAAGAAAAACTTGATCAAAAACTTCTTCTTCGTCCTGATGGAACTTCAGTTTACATTACCCAAGACATTGGCACAGCTCAGCTACGTCACGATAATTATAATGCAGACAAACTATTATATGTTGTTGGTAACGAACAAATTTATCATTTTAATGTTCTGAAAAAAGTTTTAATAAAGCTAGGCAAAAACTGGGCAAAAAACATTGTACACATTGCTTATGGTATGGTTGAACTTCCTCACGGAAAAATGAAATCGAGAGAAGGAACTGTTGTTGATGCTGACGACTTGATGAACGAAATGCACCAAACTGCTAAAACAACAACTGAAGAACTTGGAAAAATCGAAGGATTTACTGATCCTGAAGCTGAAAATCTATTTGAAACAATAGGACTGGGTGCATTAAAATATTTTATTCTGAAAGTTGACCCAAAAAAGAACATGCTTTTCAATCCTGAGGAATCAATTGATTTTACAGGGAATACAGGTCCGTTTATTCAATATACTTACGCTCGTATTAATTCGGTTATTCGTAAAGCGGAAGACCGTAATATTAATATTTCTGATAATATTCCTGCAAACATAAATATTCATCCAAAGGAAAAACAGCTAATAAAAAACTTATACACTTTTACAGAAACAATTAATCAGGCTGCAGAAAATTACAGCCCCGCAATAATTGCAAACTATGTTTACAATCTGGTAAAAGAATATAATCAATTTTATCAGGAAGTTTCTATTCTGAAAGAAGAAAACAATGACTTAGTGAATTTTAGAATAAATCTTTCTAAATTTACCGGAAGCGTTATTAAAACAGCAATGGAATTGCTTGGAATTAAAGTTCCGGCAAGGATGTAAAAAAAAGTACTTAAAATTACTAAAGTTGTTTTTCTATTTACAGAATAATTAATTGGAATCAATTTTATTTTAATAAAGTATTTTTTAAAATTTATTAAATGTTTGTTGCTTATACATCATTGCATTAGATGTTACCTTCGGTCAATTTAGGTACTCCAAAACCTACCACTTAATTTTATATTCTCCTCCAAATCGAATCCATCTACCAGGTGGTTTTATATTCCCAAAATCGAAATATTCAGTGTCCAAAATATTTGATGCTTCAACAAATATTTTATAAGATAGCTTAGTCCAATAAATCCTCAAATCAACAAGACAAAACGGATTATAATCAGTTTCTTGACCAAAAGAGCCATGCTCGTATTTAACAAATCCTCCTTCTCTATCCTGATAAGTTATTCCCCAATAGGCATTAAAGTGGCTAATAATTTTATGATTTATGTTTAATGCAATTTTGTGTTTAAGATTATCGAGTGCATATTTCGAAATAAAATCTTCACTCGATTTTTTAAGATTAACAAAAGAATAACTAATTCTTATTTTTTTGAAAGGAGATTTTTCAAAATATTCATCTATCAAAACATTAAATGATATTTCAAATCCAGTTGAATTAACCGACGTTATATTACGACTTTGCCATTTATCACTTTCATTATATTTAACCCAATCAATAATATTGGTTCCGTTTCTTGTAAAAGTGGAAATATGCCCTTGCATTCCTTTTCCAATGTATTTTAATCCTCCTTCAAAAGATAAAGATTCTTCAGGTTTGAGATTTGGATTACCAATATTTGTTGGTCCCTGATAAAATAAATCTGTAAAAGTTGGCATTCTAAGAGCTTTATTCACAGAAGCAAACAAGATAAATCCTTTATTTAAACTATAACTTAAATCAATTCCAGGAAAGAAATTCACTTTATTATTTAAACCGGAATTCCAATTTGCCATAATTCCTGTTGATAAAGAAAACTTTTCGAGAACGATTGAATATTCAAAATAATAACTGAAATTTGTACGCTGATATTCTTTCGTAAAAACAGCATTTTCACCAGGAACAGCAATTGTTTTATGCATTTCCTCTCCAAGTACATTACTAAGAATATGTTCGTTGCGATAGTCAAAACCAAACGAAAATTTTCCAAATTTTGAGAAATACGAAACATTATTATTTGAACCGAAAACATCTGTCATGTGGTGATTATGGCCAGAATACCAAGATGCAGGATTAATTCTAAATAATTCAAAACGATCGTGATGACGCCTATAGTAGGCGTTTGAACTAAAAGAAATATTATTTTTTTTATATGAATATTTTACACTCCCAAACTTTGTTCTTGTAGCTTCAAATTGATTTGGATAAATCGGAGTATAGAAACTATTTGCTCCGAATCCTTTTTTATTTATCCCAAGTTGAAATTCTGTATTTCCATTAAGGACTTTTACTTTTCCATTATAAAAAACACTTATTGATTTAAAGTCTGTATTATTTAATTCTTCATTTTGGAGGTAACCATCGGATTTTGAATATGTAAACGAAGCAAAGTTTTTTAATTTTCCTGTTTTAACAGAAAGAGATGCAGTTGTATTAAGAAATCCATTTTCACCAACTACAGCTTTAAGGTTTAGATTATTTTCTTTTGAGTTTCCGGTAATAATATTAATTGCACCACTAAAAGCATTTATTCCAAAAACTCTGGAAGCCGGGCCGGCCAGAATTTCTATTCTTTTTATACTTTGAATATCGATTGGGAGATTTAAATTGTGATGGCCTGTTTGTGGATCGGAAATATTTATTCCATTTAGTAAGATAAGAGTTTGATCAAATGAGCCTCCACGGATTGATACATCGGACTGAGTACTGTAACTGCCTCTTTGTCGAACGTCCACATTAAGGACATATTCGAGCAGGCTGTTTAAATCCTGTATTGCCGCACACTCAATCTCATTTTTACTAATTACTGTAATAACTCTTGATAATTCAGAAAAAAGAACAGGTGCCCGCTGCCCTGTCACAACAATTTCATCCATCTGGAATTTCATGTCAATTTTGGAAGTATCAACCTGCGCTTGTAAACAATTGATATTAAATGACAATGAAAGTGTCATCACAATTCCACTTATCAGGATGTTTTTTCCCAGAGATTTAAAAATTCCATATTTCTTTCTGGTCCAATGTTTAAAAACCAAAATATTTTGCTTATTAATTGTTTGCTTTACTGTCATAAAATTAATGTTGCAATCAAATCGGCAAAAGTAGTTTTAATTACTAATTCATTGTATTATAAATTGAGTATTTTTATTTGATGAATTTTTATTTTGAGAAAAAGAATGCTACAAATTTACGGTTTTAAAAATTTATCAATTAAATGTTCACAATTTTTATCACTTTAAAATTTTACTAATTATAAATTTTAGTCATTATAAATTACTAATTTTGCAGTCCAAAAAAAATAGCAACAATTATGTTTGAAGGATTAAGTGAAAAGTTAGAGAAGTCGCTAAGAGTCTTAAAAGGACATGGACATATTACGGAAATAAATGTTGCAGAAACATTAAAAGAAGTACGTAAAACTTTACTCGATGCCGATGTTAGCTATAAAATTGCAAAAGATTTTACAAATAGCATAAAAGAAAAAGCCCTTGGTCAGAATGTATTAACTGCTATTTCTCCAGGACAGCTTATGGTTAAGATTGTCCATGATGATTTGGCAAAACTCATGGGGAGCGAAAAAGTTGATATAAACGAAAAAGGTAACCCCGCTATTTTCTTAATTGCAGGATTGCAAGGTTCCGGTAAAACTACATTCTCAGCTAAACTTGCCAATCATTTAAAAAGCAAGAGAGGCAAAAGCCCTTTGTTGGTAGCATGTGATATTTATCGTCCTGCTGCTATTAATCAGCTTAAAGTTCTTGGAGAGCAAATTGGTGTTGAAGTTTACGCCGAAGAAGATAAAAAAGATGCTGTAAAAATTGCAAAAAGAGCAATCAATCATGCCAAAGATAAAGGTTTTAATGCAGTAATTATTGATACAGCTGGTCGTTTGGCTATAGATGATCAGATGATGGATGAAATATCATCTATCAAAAAAGCTGTAAAACCTCAGGAAACACTTTTTGTTGTTGACTCAATGACAGGTCAGGATGCTGTTAATACTGCAAAAGCTTTTAATGACAGGCTTGATTACGAAGGTGTGGTTCTAACAAAACTCGATGGTGATACTCGTGGTGGAGCTGCATTAACTATTCGATCTATAGTTCAGAAACCAATTAAATTTATTGGTATTGGTGAAAATATAGACGCAATAGATGTTTTCCACCCTGAACGTATGGCTGACAGAATACTCGGTATGGGTGATATCGTTTCTTTTGTTGAAAAAGCTCAGGAACAGTTTGATGAAGAAGAAGCAAAAAAGCTTCAGAAAAAAATTGCTAAGAACCAATTTACTTTTGATGATTTTCTTTCTCAGATAAAACACATTAAAAAAATGGGTAATGTGAAAGATTTAATGGGAATGATTCCCGGTATGGGAAAAGCAATAAAAGATGTTGATCTTGATGATGATGCTTTTAAAAGTATTGAAGCCATAATTCATTCTATGACTCCTGATGAAAGACAAAATCCGAAATTACTAAATGGCAGTAGAAGAAGAAGAATTGCTATAGGTAGTGGAACTGATATTCAAGAAGTAAACCGATTAATAAAACAATTCAGCCAAACCAGTAAAATGATGAAAATGATGACCGGAAAAGGTGGTAAAAATATGATGAATGCAATGAGCAATATGGGTAATATGCCAAAGAGATAGTTTTTTCTTATTTAACAATTTATAGTGAATAGTGAAAATTTTATAGTTGTATTCAAATTTGATTATTAGTTTTTTTTATCATTTATTGTTATAAACCAGAATCAAGAATATGAAATTAATAGACGGAAAAGCGATTGCACAAAAAATTAAAGTCGAAATTGCAAAAGAAGTAGCGAAAATGATTGATAATGATATGGATGCACCGCATCTTGCTGCAATTTTAATTGGTGACGACCCTGCAAGCCAAACATATGTAAACAGTAAAGAAAAGGATTGTAAAGAAGTTGGTTTTACATCTTCAGTTTATAAATATCCTTCTGACACCACCGAAGAAAAACTTCTTGAAATAATTGATTTTATTAACAATGATGATGAAGTACATGGCTTGATCGTTCAACTTCCCTTACCTGATCATATTTCAAGTGACAAAATTATTCAAAGTATAAAACCCGAGAAAGATGTTGACGGTTTCCATCCGGAGAATGTTGGCAAAATGACACTTTCGATGCCAACATTTTTACCTGCAACACCTTATGGAATTATTCAATTACTCGAAAAATCAAAAATAGAAACCGAAGGAAAAAATTGTGTGATTCTTGGAAGAAGTAATATTGTGGGCACACCAATGAGTATTTTAATGTCGCGAAAATCAAATCCCGGAAATTGCACAGTAACAATGTGTCACAGTCGCACAAAAAACCTAAAAGAAATTTGTGCTTCTGCCGATATATTAATTGCAGCAATTGGAAAACCTGAATTTGTAACTGCCGACATGGTTAAACCCGGTGCAGTAGTTATTGATGTTGGAATTCACAGAATAAAATCAACAAAAACTAAATCAGGGTTTAAGTTAATTGGTGATGTTAATTTTTATGATGTATCAGAGAAATGCAGCTACATTTCTCCTGTTCCCGGTGGTGTTGGTCCGATGACAAGAGTTTCGCTTCTTTTGAATACTCTGAAAGCGTTTAAGCAAAATTTAAACAATTAGTAATTTGTCGTAATTCATTGTAATTGGTAAAGAAATAAGAAATATTAGAAATGATTTTTTTGGTTTAAACAATGAAAAAATGCAAGCATGAAAGGATGTAACAATAAAATACTTAAATAATGAAACTCACAAAATCAATTTTAATTTTATTAATCGTTTTTAGCTTCATTACAGGAGTTAATTCTCAAACATTAGGCTGCACAGATCCTAATGCAAATAATTACAATACCCAGGCCACACAAAATGATGGCTCATGCACATACAATGCAACTGTTTACAATCCACCGGTTTTTTTCGAACTACCTTCTCCTCTTGAAGAAACCTCTGGTGTGATATTTTATGCAGGAGGAATCTGGAACCATAACGATAGCGGTGGAGAACCCAAAATATATAAAGTTGATACTATTTCCAAACAAATAATTCAAACAATAACTTTACAAAATGCTACTAATATTGACTGGGAAGACATTGCACAGGATGATGAACATATTTATATTGGTGATTTTGGGAATAATGCAGGAAATCGAGATGACCTGAAAATATATATTATTGATAAAGATGACATTCCGGTAACGGTAAACACAAGTGTACCTTGCAAAATTATCGACTTTGAATACAACGATCAGAAAGACTTTTCAAAATCACGGAGAAATAATAATTTTGATTGTGAAGCTATGATTGTTAAAGGAGAAAAAGTTTTTCTTTTTTCAAAAAACTGGGGAAACAGTAAAACAAAATTGTATGAATTGCCAAAATATCAGGGCAATTATATTGCCCAACATATTGATGATTTTGATGTTGAAGGTTTGATTACAGGGGCTGATATTAATATTGAAGAAAATGAAGTTACTTTAATCGGTTATAAAAATCAAATTTGGATTCCTTTTGTTTGGTTATTATTTGATTACAATGACGATAATTTCTTTTCGGGAAACAAAAGAAGAATTGATCTGCCATATATTGCGAGTTCACAAACCGAAGGAATTTGTTATTATAATGGAAAGAAAACATTTATTTCGGCTGAAAAAACACAAACCACTCCTCAAAGAATATACAAACTTAATACCGCCACATGGACTAACCTCCCTCCTACTGGTATTGATCAAATTGCTTCAAATGATATTGATTTTAAAATAATTCCAAATCCAGTTAATGGAAATAAATTTAAAATCGAAATTAGTGATTTGCTGAAAGATGAGTACTCTTTCGAAATTTATGATAGTATCGGACGAAAGATTTATACCAATAATTATTCTTTTAGTATAAAGAAACATAAACTTAAGATAAAATTCAAAACCAATGATTTTTCTAAAGGAACATATTTTATCAAGCTTTATTCAGGGAATAATTATAAGGTGAAGAAATTAATCATTAATTAAGAAATTCTTTTTTATCAATATAAAAATTATAATGTCAGATAATCTTAATGAAATTTTAGAAAACGGAAAAAAGCTTCCATTAGTTGAGGAATTTTATTCTATTCAGGGTGAAGGTCTGCACACAGGTACTCCTGCATATTTTATCAGAATTGGAGGTTGTGATGTCGGGTGTAACTGGTGTGATGCAAAATTTACATGGAACGCTGAAAATTTTCCTCCGGTTTTTGTCGACAACATTATTAATAATATTGTTGAATGTAAAGCAACTGCTGTTGTTGTGACGGGTGGTGAACCTTCGCTTTATAATCTTGATTATTTTACACAAAAAGCAAAAGAAAATAATATTCGTACTTTTCTCGAAACATCGGGAATTAAAAAACTGACCGGTATATGGGACTGGATTTGTCTTTCACCAAAAATACAATCTCCACCTCACCAAAGTATATTCAGTATTGCTGACGAACTAAAAGTTATAGTTCAGGAGGAAATTCATTTTAAATGGGCAGAAGAAAATGCAAAAAAAGTTAATCCCGATTGCCATCTTTTTCTTCAACCTGAGTGGAGTCAATCGCAAATTATCTTGCCCAAAATTGTTGACTATGTCAAGAAAGACCCTAAATGGAAAATTTCTTTGCAATCACATAAATATATGAAAATTCCGTAAATTTGTTGTAGAAAAGTAAGTAAAATATAACATATTTAGTTGATAATTGTTTTTTTAGTTCTTTTTTCTAATGAATGATTAAATGATTAAATAATTAGATAAAAATACGTTTTTGCATTTTATCATTTTTGCATTTTATCATTTTAGCATTTTATCATTTAAGCATTTTATCATTTAAGCATTTTATCATTTAGGCATTCTTTTATCTATGAAAAAAAAATATCTCATAATTATATTTATAATTGCATTAATTGTATTTCCTAATTTTGGTTTTTCACAAATTTCAAATAATAAAAATGCAAGGCATTTTGCAAAAGCTAAAACAGCCTATATTTCAAACGATACTGAAAAAGCTAAAAAACTGTTAAAAAAAATCATAAAAAAAGATTCTGTTTTTGTTGAAGCATGGCTTTTGTTGGGTGACATTTATCTTGACACTAAAAATACTGATGAAGCAGTTATTGCATACGAAAAAGCAATTTCGATAGATGCAGGTTTCTTTCCCAGTGCATGCCGAATTGTAGGAGATATTGAGTATTCAAATGGAAGGTTTGAAAAAGCAATCGAAAATTTTGAAACATTTTTAAGCCTTGAAAATATTTCACCGCAAGCTAAAAATTCTGTTCAGGTGAAACTAAAAAAGTCTCAATTTGCTCAATATTTGTTTTCTCATCCGGTGCAATTTAACCCTGAAAATTTTGGCGACAGCATTAACACCGAATTCGACGAATACATCAATTCTTTTTCAATAAACGAATCTGAACTGTTTTTTACAAAAAAGCAACCTTCAAAGAATTATTCAAAAGAACACCCTGTATTTGATGAAAAAATATGTTATTCGAATAAAACCGACAGCATCTGGAACAGGGCAAAAATATTTGACAAATTCTCTGTGGAATCAGGAAGTATCGGTGCATTATGTCTTTCTCCTGATTTAAGATATTTATTTTTTTCGGGATGCCATTTGAATGATGGTTTTGGGAGTTGTGATATATATTATTCAAAAAAATCGGGTGATGGATGGCAAAAACCTGTGAACCTCGGAAACATTGTCAACTCCAATTCATGGGAATCGCAACCTTGCTTTTCCTCTGACGGGAAAACCCTTTATTTTGCAAGCAACCGCTCAGGAGGCAAAGGAAGTTCAGATATCTGGAAAACAGAAATTATTAATAATGAATGGAGCAAACCAGTAAATCTTGGTGATTCTATAAACACCAAAAAAGCAGAGATGTCACCATTTATTCATTTCGACAATCAGACACTTTACTTCTCCTCAAAAGGTCATCCTGGAATGGGTAAAGCAGATTTATTTGTTTCGAGAAAAGATGAAAATGGTAATTGGCAGAAACCCAAAAATCTCGGTTATCCGATAAATACAATTTTTGATGAAATAAATATAGTTATCAATGCTAATGGAAAAACAGCTTATATTTCTTCTGATCTTCCAGGCGGCAAAGGGAAATTCGATATTTATCAATTTGATTTTTATGAAGAAGTCAGGCCAAAAAATGTATCATATGTAAAAGGTGTTGTTTTTGATTATGAAACGAAAAAGCCTCTCGAAGCAAATTTTGAATTAATTGAGTTATCGAAATCAGAAATTGTTGTGAATTCATTTTCAGATCCTGAAAACGGAGAATTTCTTGTTGTACTCCCCACAGGGAAACAATATGCCCTTAATGTTTCTAAAAGCAACTATTTATTTTATTCCGATCATTTTCAACTTTCTGATGAGTATTTTAGTTTGGAACCCATCATAAAAAACATTCCGTTAAAACCAATTAAAACAGGTGCTACAATAGTTTTAAAAAATATCTTTTACGAAACCGACAAATATCTGCTTAAAGGAATTTCAAAAACCGAGCTTAACAAACTTATCGAATTTCTAAACCTTAACAAAAATGTAAAACTTGAAATAAGCGGACATACCGACAATACAGGTAATAAAGAACATAATATAACACTATCCAAAAATCGCGCTAAATCAGTTTATGACTACCTGATAGAAAATGGAATAAACGCTGACAGACTTGAATCCACAGGCTTTGGATATTCAAAACCTGTAGATACAAATCAAACCGAAGAAGGAAAAGCAAATAACAGACGGACTGAGATTAAAGTGCTTGGTTGTTAGAGTAAAAGTCGTGGCACGACTTGAAGTCGTACTACGACTTTTTTGTTTGGCTTTTTTGTTAATTTTTTTTAATGGATAATATTTTTGAATTTTTTACATATTTTTCATTGGCACTCTATACATTTTATTATCTTTGCACCCAATTTTGAAAAATTAGATTAACGATATGATAAATATTACTTTACCGGATAATTCAGTAAAACAGCACAATAGAGGTGTAACAGCCCTTGATATTGCTAAAAGCATTAGCGAAGGTCTAGCACGAAATGTTTTATCTGCAAAAGTTAATGGTGAAGTATATGATGCTAACAGAGCAATTAACGAAGATGCAAGTTTAAAGCTTTTAACCTGGAAGGATAAAGAAGGAAAATCTACAATGTGGCATTCTTCTGCTCACCTTATGGCCGAAGCAATCGAGAGTCTTTATCCCGGAGTAAAATTTGGTATTGGTCCAAATATTGAAAATGGTTTTTATTATGATATTGATTTTGGAGAATATTCTATTTCGGAGAATGATTTCAAAAAAATTGAAGACAAAATATTAGAGTTAGCACGAAATAAACAAACATTTACCAGAAGAAATATTTCAAAAGCAGAAGCAATTGAATATTTCACTAAAAAAGATGATAAATATAAACTTGAACTTATCAGCGAACTCGAAGATGGAGAAATAAGTTTTTATGAATCCGGAAATTTTGTTGACTTATGTCGAGGACCACATTTGCCGGATACAAGCCAGATTAAAGCAATAAAGTTATTAAAAATTGCCGGAGCATACTGGCGTGGTGATGAAAAACGCAAACAGCTAACAAGAATTTACGGTATTACTTTTCCGAAAAAGAAAGAACTTATCGAATATCTTGAACTACTTGAAGAAGCAAAGAAACGCGATCACAGAAAATTAGGTAAAGAGCTTGAGCTTTTTACTTTCTCTCAGAATGTAGGTCTTGGATTACCATTATGGTTACCAAAAGGTGCTATGCTTCGCGAAAGACTAGAAAATTTTCTAAAAAAAGTTCAGAAAAAGGCAGGTTACGAACCAGTTATTACACCGCATATCGGGAATGTTAATTTATTCAAAATTTCGGGACATTATCAAAAATACGGAGAAGATTCATTTCGACCTATCTCAACACCTGTTGAAGGAGAAGAGTTTTTTCTAAAACCTATGAACTGCCCGCATCACTGCGAGATATACAAATTCAAACCACGTTCGTACAAAGATTTGCCTGTTAGATATGCCGAGTTCGGTACTGTTTATCGTTACGAGCAAAGTGGCGAACTTCACGGACTTACTCGTGTTAGAGGTTTTACTCAGGATGATGCACATATTTTCTGTACTCCCGATCAGTTAAAAGATGAATTTAAAGGAGTTATTGATATTGTAATGCAAATTTTTAAAGCACTTGATTTTGAAAATTTCACAACTCAAATATCTTTGCGCGATCCTAATAACAATGAAAAATATATCGGATCTGATGAAAATTGGGAGAAAGCTGAAGAAGCAATTCTTGAAGTTGCAAAAGAAAGAAATTTAGATGCAAAAATAGAAATTGGAGAAGCAGCTTTTTATGGTCCTAAAATGGATTTCATGGTAAAAGATGCTATTGGCAGAGAATGGCAGCTTGGAACAATTCAGGTTGACTACAATCTACCTGAGCGTTTTGAATTAGAATACACAGGAAACGATAATGAAAAGCACCGTCCGGTGATGATTCACAGAGCTCCATTCGGATCTTTGGAAAGATTTGTAGCTGTTTTAATTGAACATTGTGCAGGTAATTTCCCGCTTTGGTTAACACCAGAACAGGTTATCCTTTTACCAATCAGCGAAAAATATCATGATTATTCAGAAAAAGTATTAAATTTGCTTGATAATTCCGAAATTCGTACTCTCATAGACACAAGAAGTGAGAAAACAGGAAGAAAAATCAGGGATGCTGAGATGAAAAAAATACCTTATATGCTCATTCTCGGTGAGAAAGAAGAAAATGAAAATACTGTTTCTGTGAGAAAACATGGAGAAGGCGATATAGGAACATTTACAATAGAAGAATTCGTGCAACTCATTAATAAAGAAGTTAAAAAACAAATAAATAAAAAATAAATTTAAGGAGGATCAATTATAGCAAAGCAATTTTATAATCCAAGATTTAAGAGGAATTTTAAAGCAAGACCCGAACCATACCGTATCAATGAAAGAATCACTGCTCCGGTAATTAGGGTTGTTGGCGAAAATGTAAAAATCGGTATATATCAATTAAAAGAAGCATTAACAATTGCTAATGAATTGGAGTTAGACCTGGTTGAGATTTCACCAAATGCAAACCCTCCTGTATGTAAGGTTATTGATTACAAAAAATTCCTTTACGATAAAAAGAAAAAGGAAAAAGAACTAAAAGCAAAAGCTTCAAAAGTTATTGTCAAAGAAATAAGACTTGGACCGCATACTGATGACCATGATTTTGAGTTTAAATTGAAACATGCTGAGAAATTCCTCATTGAAGGAGCAAAAGTTAAAGTTGATGTATTCTTTAAAGGACGTAATATCATTTATAAGGAAAAGGGTGAAATTATTTTATTAAAATTTGCTCAGGCTCTTGAAGAATTTGGTAAAGTTGAAAAAATGCCAAAACTTGAAGGAAAAAGAATGATACTGATTATTACGCCAAAAAAGACTAATAAATAATCGAAATTTTTTATAAATCAAATAATAAATAATAGTAATGCCAAAAATGAAAACAAAATCCGGAGCCAAAAAAAGGTTTTCACTAACCGGAACCGGAAAAATCAAGAGAAAGCATGCTTACAAAAGTCACATCTTAACTAAAAAATCAAAAAAACGCAAACGTAATCTTACTTACGATACGATAGTTGATAAAGCTGATGAGAAAAATGTAAGACAAATGCTTAATGCGTAAAGCATAATTAAAATTATTGTTTAACTTGCTTGTAGCTTAAAGAGCCTAAAAAAGGACGCTCAAGGAAAAAAAAAATTAAAATGCCAAGATCAACAAATTCGGTAGCTTCTCGACAAAGAAGAAGAAAGGTGATGAAACAGACCAAAGGTCAATTCGGTCGCCGAAAAAATGTCTGGACGGTAGCAAAAAATGCATATGAAAGAGGTCTTCAATATGCATATCGTGACAGAAAAAACAAAAAAAGAAATTTCAGAGGATTGTGGATCCAAAGAATAAATGCAGGTGCAAGACTTTATGGAATGTCTTACTCTGAATTTATAGGAAAGCTCCACAAGAAAAACATTGACCTGAACCGTAAAGCTCTCGCCGATTTGGCAATGAACCATCCGGAAGCCTTTAAGGCAATCGTTAATGAAGTAAAATAAATATACTGGCTGTCATTTTAATTTTGACAGCCTTTTTTATTATAATTAAAAAAAGGTTCTTTTACAAATTTGGTGGAATAATAATATGCTTTTTTGATTGAGTATATCCATATTTAATAATTTCTGTATCTTTATATTTCCACTAAAATGATATAAAAAACATAAATTTTTTTAATAAATAATTAAAATGATAAATGATTTTTCGCATTAAAATTTTAACTTTGCAAAAATTATTTTTGTACCATTAATTAATAACAATTAAAACCAATTACAAATGAAAAAAAATGTAATTATTATTGGTGCTGCAGGAAGAGATTTCCACAATTTTAATACTTATTATCGTGGGAATGAACAATACAATGTCGTAGCTTTTACAGCTGCTCAAATTCCAGATATTGATGGAAGAAAGTATCCTACTGAATTAGCAGGTGATCTTTATCCAGAAGGTATCCCAATCCATGCAGAAAAGAATTTAACAAAATTAATCAAAGACCTTAATGTTGACGAATGTATATTTTCATACAGCGATGTTCCTTACAACAGAGTAATGGAAATAAGTGCAATCGTTAATACTGCAGGAGCAAACTTTACTTTATTAGGTCCTAAGGACACAATGGTAAAAAGTGTAAAACCACTTATTGCAGTTGGAGCAACCAGAACAGGATGTGGAAAAAGTCAGACTTCCAGAAAAGTTATCGAGATATTGATGCGCGAAGGTTTAAAAGTTGTTGCTATACGTCATCCTATGCCTTACGGTGATTTAAACGAGCAAAAAGTTCAACGTTTCGCTACAGTAGAAGATTTAAAAAAACACAAATGTACTGTTGAGGAAATGGAAGAATATGAACCACACGTAGTTAGAGGAAATGTAATTTATGCAGGTGTTGATTATGAAGCTATTTTAAGAGCTGCTGAAAACGATCCTGATGGTTGTGATGTTGTTCTTTGGGACGGTGGAAATAATGACTTTCCATTCTATAAACCAGATCTAAATATTACAGTTGCCGATCCACATCGTCCTGGTGACGAATTAAGATATTACCCTGGCGAAGTAACTTTAAGATTAGCCGATTCTATTATTATTAATAAAATGGATACTGCTTCTCCTGAAGGTATTCAAACAGTAAGAGATAACATTGCTAAAGTTAATCCAAATGCAACAGTTATTGATGCAGCTTCACCAATCCGCGTTGATAACCCTGACCTTATTAGAGGTAAAAAGGTATTAGTTGTTGAAGACGGACCTACATTAACTCATGGTGGGATGAAACTTGGTGCAGGAACAGTTGCTGCTAAAAAATTTGGTGCCAGAGAATTAGTTGATCCGCGACCTTTTACTGTTGGAAAACTTTCCGAAACATTTAAAATTTATCCAAATATCGGAATTTTACTTCCAGCAATGGGATATGGCGAACAACAATTAAAAGACCTTGAAACAACTATTAACAACACAGATTGTGATACAGTTGTTATCGGAACCCCAATCGATCTTAACAGAATCATCAATATTAAGAAACCTTCAACAAGAGTTTATTACGATCTTGATGAAATTGGATATCCTGATCTTGAAAAAGTAGTTTGCGATTTTCTTATTGATAAAGAACTTGTAAAAAAAGGCACATGTGTGTGCTGCAAATAACAATTCATTCTTAAAGGCGACTTTTTTAGTCGCCTTTTTGTTGTAATATATTTTGATTATTTTTGCTACATAAATATTATTTACATTTAATAAAAAAGGGATGCTTCAATTTATATCAATTTGAAAGAGTACATAAAAACCATTACTAGTGAAAAATTAAAACGAAAAAAATATATAATTAAGAATATAGAATGAAAAACAGGAGCTTAGTATCAATAAACGATTTCAGTAAAGAAGAATGGATAAAAATTCTTGATCTTGCTGGTGAATTTGAAAAAAACCCAACTCAAAAAATTCTTGAAGACTATGTTGTAGCAACTTTATTTTTTGAACCATCAACTCGTACAAGGTTAAGTTTTGAAAGTGCTGCATCACGTTTAAGCGCAAAAATTGTAGGCTTTTCAGATTCATCATCATCAAGTGTAAAAAAAGGCGAATCGCTTAATGACACGATTCTAACAGTTAGCAATTATTCTGATATAATTGTAATGAGACATCCTCAAGAAGGAAGTGCTCGCTATGCAAGCGAAGTTTCTCCCGTACCTGTTATTAATGCAGGTGATGGAGCTAATCAACACCCAACACAAACTCTTCTCGATTTGTACTCAATACGAAAAACACAAGGAAAACTTAACGATCTTAATATTGCTTTTGTTGGTGACTTGAAATATGGAAGAACCGTCCATTCGTTGGTTGCTGCTCTTTGTGTATTTAACACAACTTTTCATTTAGTTTCACCTGTCGAACTTAAGCTCCCAAGTTATGTTAAAAAACATATTAAAGATAAGAATTTAACTTACCATCAATACACAAACCTTAAAGATGTAATTCCTGAAGTAGATATTTTATATATGACACGTATTCAGAAAGAACGTTTTTCTGATCCTATTGAATACGAAAAAGTAAAAAATGCCTACATCCTCGAAAACAGTATGCTCGACAATTCTAAAGATAATCTAAAAATATTACATCCTTTGCCAAGAGTTAACGAAATTCATGAAGATGTTGACAAGAACCCTAAAGCATACTATTTTCAACAAGCACAGAATGGTGTATATGTAAGACAAGCATTATTAACCTCTATATTAGGAGTAAAATAAAATGGAAAATCAACCAAGAAAAGAATTAGTTGTTTCAGCTATTGAAAATGGAACTGTATTAGATCATATTCCTGCAAAAAGTGTTTTTCATGTAATGAAAATTCTTGCACTTGATAATATCGAAAATCAAGTTCTTATTGGAACTAATCTTGATAGTAAAAAATTCGATAAAAAAGGAATTATAAAAGTTCGTGATAAATTTTTTATAAATAAGGAAGTAAATAAAATTGCTTTAATAGCACCTTCCGCAACTCTAATCGAAATAAGAAACTATAAAGTAACTTATAAAAAACAAGTGAAAACTCCAACTGAAATAACAGGATCAGTTAAATGTGTAAATCCCAATTGCATCACTAATAATGAAAATATTTCTTCAAAATTTACAGTGCTGAAAAATCCTGATGGAGAATTAAAATTACAATGCCATTATTGTGAAAAAATAACAGACAGAAAAAATATGAAATTCATATAAAAACAAATCACTTAAAATTATAAAATTATGAAGAAAATAATTCTACCAATGCTTATCTTGTTATTTGCATTTAGTGTTGCAAATGCTCAGATACAGAAAAAAGACAAAGGAAATTTTAAAGAGTACGAACCCGGATTTTATCAAAATTCTATTCTTAAAGATATTCGTGCAGTAAAAGAGATTAAAGAAGTAAAAAAAGTTGACAAAAGATTCCAGATGGATCATAGCGGACTTGAACTCCCAAACAAAAATGACCTTTACAAAAAAGAATGGTACAATCCGGCTATCTCACAAGGAAATACAGGAACTTGCTGGTGTTTCTCTACAACTTCGTTTTTTGAAAGTGAGATATTCCGACTTTCAGGTAAAAAAATTAAACTTTCTGAAATATTTACAGTTTACTGGGAATATGTTGAAAAAGCACGTGGTTTTGTTCAATCAAGAGGTAAATCAGAGTTTTCACAAGGCTCGGAAGGAAATGCTGCTACACGCATGTACAAAAAATATGGAATCGTTCCTTGGGAAGTTTATAATGGTTTACCCGAAGAAAGAAAATTTCATACACATGCTCAAATGTATAAAGAAATGAGAACATATCTTAATTCAGTAAAAAATCAAAACGAATGGAATGAGAAATTAGTTTTGTCTACAATTAAAGATATTATGAATTTTTATATGGGCGAACCACCAACAGAATTTGGTTATAAAGGAGTGCAATATACACCCAAATCGTTTCTAAAAGATTATATTAAACTCAATATGAACGACTATGTTGAAATATTATCCTATATGCAAGAACCTTACTGGGAAAAAGTTGAATATAAAGTACCGGATAATTGGTGGCACAGCAAAGAATATTATAATGTTCCACTAAATGTTTATATGGAAATTTTAAAAAAAGCCATCCGTAAAGGATACACAATGAGTATTGGTGGTGATGTTTCAGAAGCCGGTTTCGACAGAGGAACACAATGTGCTATCATTCCTTCTTTTGATATTCCTTCTGAATTTATTGACGAAAATGCACGACAATTCAGATTTTCGAATCGGACAACTACAGACGATCATGGAATGCATCTTGTTGGATTTCTTAATAAAGACGGAAAAGATTGGTATCTGATAAAAGACTCAAGTTCAGGTTCAAGAAACAATGATGAAAATGCTCCTGAATTTGGATTTTATTTCTTTAGTGAAGATTATGTAAAACTAAAAATGATGGGATTTACAGTTCATAAAGATGCAGTTAAAAAAATACTGAAGAAATTTTAATAGATAATTTATGCTGATTCGAAAAAAGAATCGTTACAGATTTACAAGATAATATTCAAAGCTTCCTTAACATTTTAAGGAAGCTTTTTTTATATTTGCAACTGTGAGCAGATATATTAAAAATTTAATCAAAGAAGGAGAGCATCAGCAGCAGGATTTTAAATTCGAAATTGCTGATTCCAGAAAAATCGCTCGTTCACTTGTTGCTTTTTCAAATACTGATGGAGGAAAACTTCTTGTCGGAGTAAAAGATAACGGTGCAATTGCAGGGGTTCGATCAGATGAAGAATTTCATATGGTAGAAGCCGCCGCTCAAATTTATTGTAAACCGGAAATAATTTTTACTGCCAAAGAATGGACTGTTGACGGAAAAAGTATTTTGGAAATCAATATCCCAAAAATGAGTAACATTCCACATTTTGCTAAAAATGAAAACAATAAATGGTTTGCATATATTCGTGTTAAAGATAAAAATCTATTGGCAAATAAAATTCTGCTTGAAGTTTGGAAAAGAAAGAAAAAAACAAAAGGAGTTTATATAAAATACTCAAAAATTGAAAAATTACTTTTAGATAGTTTAAAAAATGAAAAACAAATTACTCTTAATCAATTTTGTAAGCTTGCAAAAATACCAAGATTCAAAGCGGAAAAAGTTTTAGTTAATTTTGTTTTACTGAAAATCATTGATATTAACTTTACTGAAAAAGGGGTTTTTTATAAATTAAATAAAGATTATCAGCCAAACAAAGAAATTCCAATTATAGAATCTAATTAAGATAAATTATTATGGTAAAACTTAATATCAAATTACTCGCATTCATAGGAGCAGAAAAACAATTTTTTGAAAATGCAAAAAGCTACCTTTATAAAATTCTTGACAAAAATAAAATCAGTTTTGTAAATGATAATCCTGATATCCTCTTCTTTTTGACTGGAGGTTCCGAATCGCAAGCAATAAACTTATCCGATAAACAAAAATATTACGGAATTATTTCAAGAAAAGAAGAAAATGCATTTGCAGCAGCAGCAGAAACCAAAGCATTTTTGGATAATTCTGGCTATAATTCTGGCTTAGTTCTTCCAAATGAAATCTCAACAGCTAAATTTCTAAATAACTATTATAATATTAAAAAAGGATTAGAAAACCTTTATGGAAAAAGACTTGGTTTAATTGGGGAACCCTCAAATTGGTTAATTTCATCAAAATCTGATTCAAAAACATTAAAATTGAAATTAGGAATTTCATTGATTAAGATTAATAATTCAAAACTTCTTGATTACGAAAAAGCAAATACATCAGCTGAGTTTTTGTCAATATTTAAAAAATACAATAATAATGAACTTCAGAATGCTTCAAAAGTTTATACTATTTTAGAAGAGATTATTAAAAATGAAAAACTAGATGCTGTTACTGTTGAATGCTTCCCACTTGTTATAGAAAAATCTGTAACCGCATGTTTAGCATTATCCAAATTGAATAGTAAGAATATTCCTGCAGGTTGCGAAGGAGATACTACAAGCATTTCAGGTATAATGTTAGCACAAGAAGTGTGCGGAATAATCCCATGGATGGCAAATCTTGCATACATGAAAGATAATATAATAACTTTTGCTCATTGTACTGCACCCCTTAATTTGATTTCAGATGTTAATATTACAACACATTTCGAAACTGATAAAGGAACAGCAATAAATGGAAAATTCAAAAAAGAAACTGTAACTATTTTCAGAACTAATAGTTCGTTAACAAAAGCATTTCTAACTAAAGGAGAAATTATAAATACACCAGATAATAATACTTGCTGCAGAACACAAATAGAAGTCCGGATACCAAAAAAGAAGGCAAGATTATTATTAAAACAACCTCTGGGAAATCATCATTTGATTATACCTGGTGATTTTATTGATCAGTTTACTTTATTATTCAAATTATTGAAAATAGAGATATTGTAAATACTCAAAAATTGAAGAATCACTTCTTAGTTTTTTAAAAAAGAAGATCAATTATACTTTCACAATTTTGTAAGCTTGCAAAAACCCCAAGATTCAAAGCGGAAAGAGTTCTAGTTAATTTTATTTTACTGAAAATCATTGATATTAACTTTACTGAAAAAGGGGTTTTTTATAAATTAAATAAAGATTATCAGCCAAACAAAGAAATTCCAATTATAGAATCTAATTAAGATAAATTATTATGGCAAAACTTAATATCAAATTACTCGCATTCTCAGGAGCAAAAAAACAATTTTTTGAAAATGCAAAAAGCTACCTTTTTAGAATTCTTGACAAAAATAAAATCAGTTTTGTAAATGATAATCCTGATATCCTCTTCTTTTTGACTGGAGGTTCCGAATCGCAAGCAACACGTTTAAGATATACTTTTTCATAATTTTACTTATTTTATAGTGAAATTAATTTTAAAATATTTTGTTTCTGTTTTAAGATCTGGAATTTTAAACAATTGTTCAAAATTTGTGTAAAAATTTCCAATTGGCAGATACGTTTGGTGTAATGTGGGATCACCAACAATTAGACAAAAATGATAGAAATTATTGTTCTCTGAGTTTACCCAAGGACAATTAAACTCCGATGTATCGTTTTTGGGAATTATAAACCCCCCTATTTCACAAGTACCATCATATGGATATCCATAATCCAATGTGTCTTCGTTTGTGTTGATTTGATAAACCCTGAAAAAATCATAATTACCCAAAAAGTTTCTTAAAAGCAGGTCTTCAGATCCTTTGTTAATTATCTGAAAACTGAAAACTATATTTTCTCCCTGGTTAAATTCTGTTTTTTCGTTTCCAAGAGTATCCAGTAATACATATTTATATTCTAACGGTAGCTCTGTTTTGTCTGTTTTATCCTTATTGCAACTTGCTAATATCACAATCGTTGCAAATAGTAATAGTGATAATTTGTTTTTTTTCATGATTTAATTTAAAATGATATTATTTATTTGTCGTTATTTATATTTAATATATCTGTTTATCAACGATTAACGTAATAATAGTTTAATAAACATCAAAAGAATTCGGTTTTTTAACCCTGAGGTTGGATTGCATTAGTATTGCAGCCAGTATACAGGCCGTCAATTATGTTGTTGATTTGTTTGGCTTTCTATACTAGTAAAGAAAGCCTTTCAATATCGAACTTATTTTTGCCTAAACAATGAATGGTTTTGCAGGCTTTTAATTTTGCTATTTTCATTTTTTGTTTGTGTCTAGTAAAACTATAAAAAATCATTTAAAAGTCAATGTTTATTTTGAGTATTTTTCATTTTTTTTGTCAATTCGTTTTTTGTGCGCTAGTTAAAATTTAAACTCTTTTGGTTTTTTCGTTTTGGCCTCTTGCGTTGGCAAAAAACCAAATGTGTTTAAATGTGCGTTGGCTTTTTCGCCTTGTTGCCAACAAGCAAATAAAGAGATTCCTTTAATCAAATCTACTTAATTTAAAGTGTATTACTACAAGTTTTGGTGATTATTGATAAATATCAAAATAATTTAATGCTTAAAAGCGAAAGTAAAAAAGACTTTTCTGATACAAAACTAAATATTGTCTATTATCTAAATTACCTGCTTAGCAATTTTTCTAAATGAACTTAATACTTATGTTTTTTTAAATATCGAATTTTGATTAGCAATTCTAAATTATATTTATCATTATTTGAGAATGAAATTTGATTTAAAATACCCATATTTCCTATTTTCCCATTATTTCTCTATTTTCCTCTACTCAGCTATGCCATTATTAAAAACATTTTTAACAAGATTTTTAAGTAAATTCATCCCAATTTCAAAATATAATAGAACATTATCAAAATATTTTCATCATCAAAACATACACATTCAGTATCTTATATAATCATTCAAAATTATTTCATTTTTTTTACAAAAAGGCTTGTTTTATTAAAATTAATAATTGTATTTTTGCACTCGCAAATGAAGAAATGTTCTTTAACAAAAAATTACAAAAAGCTCAACTACTCTACAAAATAGTGAGTTTTTAAACTAAATTTTGACTTAAAAAAAGTTTAAAATATTTTTTTTAAAATAAGTCAATAAAAAGTTTGTAATTTAAACAAAATGTTTACTTTTGCAAACTTGTTTTTTGAAACAAAATAAATCTGCAAATATTTTTTAAAAAAACATCAAATAAAGTTTGCAGATGTAAAAAATGATATTACTTTTGCAATCCGTTTTCAACTAAAACGGAAAACAAAAAAAAGATATATAAGTTCTTTGAAAAATTTGAAGCAAGCCTAAAAATAGTAACAAATATCCCCAATTCCAAATCGAATTGAGAATAATAGATCGTGAGACAATAATCAAATTTTTTACAATGAAGAGTTTGATCCTGGCTCAGGATGAACGCTAGCGGCAGGCCTAATACATGCAAGTCGAACGGTAAGGCTCCTTCGGGAGTACACGAGTGGCGGACGGGTGCGTAACACGTATGCAACCTACCTTAAACTGGAGGATAGCCCCGAGAAATCGGGATTAATACTTCATAACAATATTAACTGGCATCAGTTTTTATTTAAAGCTCCGGCGGTTTAAGATGGGCATGCGGGACATTAGATAGTTGGTGAGGTAACGGCTCACCAAGTCAACGATGTCTAGGGGTTCTGAGAGGATTTTCCCCCACACTGGTACTGAGACACGGACCAGACTCCTACGGGAGGCAGCAGTAAGGAATATTGGTCAATGGACGCAAGTCTGAACCAGCCATGCCGCGTGCAGGATGAAAGCCCTATGGGTTGTAAACTGCTTTTATATGGGAAGAAACTCCCGCACGTGTGCGGGACTGACGGTACCATACGAATAAGGACCGGCTAACTCCGTGCCAGCAGCCGCGGTAATACGGAGGGTCCAAGCGTTATCCGGATTCATTGGGTTTAAAGGGTGCGCAGGCGGAATAATAAGTCAGTGGTGAAATCCTACAGCTTAACTGTAGAACTGCCATTGATACTGTTATTCTTGAGTACAGTTGTAGTGGGCGGAATGTGTTATGTAGCGGTGAAATGCATAGATATGACACAGAACACCGATCGCGAAGGCAGCTCACTAAGCTGTAACTGACGCTCAGGCACGAAAGCGTGGGGAGCAAACAGGATTAGATACCCTGGTAGTCCACGCCGTAAACGATGATTACTCGTTGTTGGCGATACACTGTCAGCGACTGAACGAAAGTATTAAGTAATCCACCTGGGGAGTACGGTCGCAAGATTGAAACTCAAAGGAATTGACGGGGGCCCGCACAAGCGGAGGAGCATGTGGTTTAATTCGATGATACGCGAGGAACCTTACCTGGGCTTAAATGTAGAATGACAACTCCGGAAACGGAGCCTTCCTTCGGGACATTTTACAAGGTGCTGCATGGTTGTCGTCAGCTCGTGCCGTGAGGTGTCGGGTTAAGTCCCATAACGAGCGCAACCCCTATTCTTAGTTGCCATCAGGTAATGCTGGGGACTCTAAGAAAACTGCCTACGCAAGTAGTGAGGAAGGTGGGGATGACGTCAAATCAGCACGGCCCTTATGTCCAGGGCTACACACGTGCTACAATGGTCGATACAGAGGGTCGCTACCTGGTGACAGGATGCTAATCTCTAAACTCGATCTCAGTTCGGATCGAAGTCTGCAACTCGACTTCGTGAAGTCGGATTCGCTAGTAATCGCATATCAGCAATGATGCGGTGAATACGTTCCCGGGCCTTGTACACACCGCCCGTCAAGCCATGGAAGCTGGGGGTACCTGAAGTTCGTGACCGCAAGGAGCGACCTAGGGTAAAACTAGTAACTGGGGCTAAGTCGTAACAAGGTAGCCGTACCGGAAGGTGTGGCTGGAATACCTCCTTTCTAGAGTGGTTTGTTATTATTTTCTGTTTATTCAGAATCTGATATTTGTTATTATTATAGGATGCTTCATTTTTTATATTTTTCCCAAACGAGCAGCGTAATGCTTCTTACAAATACGAAGCTAAGGAATATTGTATGAGTTTATCTCACAGTCCCGTAGCTCAGTTGGTTAGAGCACTACACTGATAATGTAGGGGTCCGCAGTTCAAATCTGCGCGGGACTACAAGAATCGCTTGGGGGATTAGCTCAGTTGGCTAGAGCGCTTGCCTTGCACGCAAGAGGTCAAGGGTTCGACTCCCTTATTCTCCACAAAACTTTCAAACGAGAAAGTTATTAAATTGAAATATTGAACAGGAAACTAGCTCAAAGGTTAGAGCGTCTCGACTTATAAATCGGGAAGGTCAAGGGTTCGACTCCCTTATTATCCACAATTCGTAAATTTTTAAGCGAAAGAAGTTCTTTGACATATTGAGAGAAAATACAACGAGCAACTGATGTATTAATACATCAAGTTAATTATAATAATTATAATAAAAATAAGAAAGTTACTAAGAGCGTACGGCGGATGCCTTGGCTCTCAGAGGCGATGAAGGACGTGATAAGCTGCGATAAGCTTCGGGTAGGTGCAAATAACCTTTTATCCGGAGATTTCCGAATGGGGCAACCCTCCCGACTGAAGGTCGGGAATCCTGAAAAGGAAGCTAACCCGGTGAACTGAAACATCTAAGTAACCGGAGGAAGAGAAAACAATAGTGATTCCCCAAGTAGTGGCGAGCGAACGGGGAACAGCCCAAACCGAAGTTGTTAAGGCAATTTCGGGGTTGTAGGACTGTGATAATGGACTATAAATTTGTAACAGAATATTTCTGGAAAGTTAAACCATAGAAGGTGAAAGTCCTGTAAGTGAAACAAATTTATTACCTAACAGTATCCTGAGTACCACGGGACCGGAGAAATCCTGTGGGAATCTGCCAGCACCATCTGGTAAGGCTAAATACTACTGAGAGACCGATAGTGTACAAGTACCGTGAGGGAAAGGTGAAAAGTACTTCGAACAGAAGAGTGAAATAGAACCTGAAACCGTGCGCTTACAAGCGGTCGGAGGCAAATATTCTGATTTATCAGAATTAGTAGCTGACGGCGTGCCTTTTGCATAATGAGCCTACGAGTTACTCCTCTCTAGCAAGGTTAATTCTGATAACAGTTGGAGCCGAAGCGAAAGCAAGTCTTAACAGGGCGATCAGTTAGAGGGGGTAGACGCGAAACCTTGTGATCTATCCATGGTCAGGTTGAAGTTCCGGTGACACGGAATGGAGGACCGAACCAGTACACGTTGAAAAGTGTTTGGATGAACTGTGGATAGGGGTGAAAGGCTAATCAAACTAGGAGATAGCTCGTACTCCCCGAAATGCTTTTAGGAGCAGCCTCGAGGTAGAGTGTTATGGAGGTAGAGCACTGATTGGACTAGGGGGCTTCACCGCCTGCCAAATCCAGACAAACTCCGAATGCCATAACATATACTCGGGAGTGAGGCTATGGGTGCTAAGGTCCATAGCCGAGAGGGAAACAACCCAGAGCATCAGCTAAGGTCCCTAAATATATACTAAGTTGAACTAACGAAGTCTGATTGCATAGACAGCTAGGATGTTGGCTTGGAAGCAGCCATTCATTTAACGAGTGCGTAACAGCTCACTAGTCGAGCGATCGGGCATGGATGATAATCGGGCATTAAGTATATTACCGAAGCTATGCCATCCGCCAATAGGCGTGATGGGTAGGGGAGCATTCCAGTCTGCGTTGAAGATGTATCATAAGATATGTTGGAGCGTCTGGAAAAGAAAATGTAGGCATAAGTAACGATAATGCAGGCGAGAAACCTGCACACCGAAAGACTAAGGTTTCCTGATCAACGCTAATCGGATCAGGGTTAGTCGGGTCCTAAGGCGTAACCGAAGGGTGAAGTCGATGGACAACAGGTTAATATTCCTGTACTAGCAAATACTGCGATGAGATGACGAAGTTG